>Ga0172382_10001207_pt1 | contig 47022 bp, 33 predicted proteins | sample Leawel138RmetaG_FD_122245 | JGI IMG/M metagenome (GOLD analysis project Ga0172382, IMG submission 122245) | Leachate microbial communities from a municipal landfill in Southern Ontario, Canada - Leachate well 138R metaG | ecosystem: Engineered > Solid waste > Landfill > Unclassified | place...
ACATTTCCACCAGCGGATGCGACTACGTCAGAGATAATAACATCATAATCAGCAGAAAGGGTTATATCGCCACCTACTGATAGGTTCTCAGAAAGCCCCATCATCTGTCTAAAAATCTCTGTACCTGTAATAGTAAGATACCCCCCACCGAAAACAGCATCCTCTGTGGCAGTTACTGATATATTACCACCAACATCTATAAACACATCTTCCAGAGTAACAACCGCTGCTTCAAGAGTTGCTGAGCCGCCAGATGCTATCTTTATCGTAGAAAGAGTGGCGTAAAGGAATGAATCATCAGTGATGATTTTAATATTACCATTGTCGCCTGCAGCTTCCAAGGAAGAACTGGAAATAAGAATCATTCCTTTCTGAGCTGAAGAGGAAATTTTAGTTTCAAGTGTGATATTACCAACACCTGTATCATCAGTATCTCTATCTGTCGTTATATATGTTCTATCGAGGAATATTCCACCACTATTATTAGAGGTTATATTTACATTTCCGTCATAAACATAAATAGCATTATTTGTAATCTCCACATCATTCTGTGAATCAATAGTTAGGTTTCCGTAGGCATCAATGTAACCATTGTTTAAAAGGATTTCTCCGCCTGTTCCCGTTGTAGTTAAAGTTACATTTGCTCCACCAATATAAGTTGCTGTACCAGATTCACCTGCAAATGCTTCTGTGAATATGTTTTTGACTGCTGTAATTTCTACATCCCCGAAATCATCATAATTATCTGTTGCAACAACCCTAGCACCAATAAGGGATATATATCCATTCGCATCAAGAGTTATTGTACCTGTGGTTGAATAAATACCTGATCTTTCACTGTAATTTCTTGTTTGAACGGTTATATCGTTACCTGCTTTTAAAGTAACAGAGCCTTCCTCTCCTACCACGTGAGAAAAATAGTCAACAACTATATCTTTTGCGGAATCAAGAAGAATAGAGTTAGCATCATAAGCATAAACATCAAGCCATCCGGATTCGTTGCCGAGAACGATATTACCACTATTTGTATAAGTTGTTTTTAAGGTTACATTACCGCCAGTCGACTCAATATCTGATTTTCCACCGCCTGTAATGCTACCCAAATTCGCAGTAAGTTCAATATCGTCATCCGCAAAAAGCCAACTTTCCATATCAATCTTAATACTTCCTGCTTCTACCTTAAAGTCGTCAACAGAGGTAAGAAAACTGCCCAGAATATTCACTTCTTGAGATGCAGTTATTTCAAGTTCAGCACCTGAAGAAATTATAGAACGATCTACAAAAATACTTTCATAAAAGGACTCAATAGATATTCCCTTATCTACAGTTTGAATGGTAGAATTATCTGCAATTGTTATAATAGACGATGCCTCAATATCAATTCTTCCATTACCAGTAGTTTCTACTGTTCCATTATTTACATTAATTGCATTAGCAGAATTAAAGTAAATATTTCCATCTACTGAGACTATATCATTGTTGATATTGATATTACTGTCTTGACCTGTATGAGAGATAAGAGATATGGCACCTGTGCCTTCTGTTGTTATTCCGTCACCAGACGCCAATACGTTTATTGTACCTTGTTGTGTTTCAAGTTTTATGTCTCCAGTATTATTGGTATCCTCCTGAGCAATCTTTACTACATCTATATCCCCAGAAAGTTGGTACACCCATATATCCCCGTCTGCAGTATTAACTGCTTCAAGTGTATCTACTTTTGTTTCTATAGCATCAAGAGCTCCAATACCGTTAGCAGCACTCATTCTAAGGTTCTTAGCAATAATATTAATATCAAAATCATTATTATCAGTTATTGAGTCACCTGCTGTAAGGGTAACCGTGTCTCCCAAAATTAGATCAAGTGATATATTTCCAACTGTTGTAATCCCAACATCTCCGGTACCCGCGTTGATGCTACTACTGAGATTTTGTGTAAGAGAATCTGCGTTTATTGTAATATTCCCATCGTTAGACACAATATCGTTGGCGCTTGTCTGTATAAGCCCTCCACCAACAATAAGGTTTATGTCACCTGTATTTGTTATACCAGAGAGGGTATTTGCACCAATAGTTACAGTTGCTACATTAAGGTCACTAGTTTCATCTAAAAGAACATCGCCAGTTGTATTTAAGATTGCTACATTGGTAACATCAGTTTCTATATAGTCGCTTGTTGCTGCGCCTGTGAGAACACCTATACCTTCTGCCGCTTCAAGTATCAGGTTACCTGCACCTGTAGTAAGTTCGCGTATGTCAGGGTCTGTATCGTTTGTATCAAGGATAGCACCTGTTTTTGCAGCAAGACGTATATTGTCCCCTAAAATAGATGAAGCAATAATAAGATCAGAATTGACAGAAATATCTATATAACCAGTACCTACATTTCGGACTGCATAACCCCATCCGTCAAGGTCAGCAAGGGTTAAGTCATCGATATTATCAATTATAAGGTTATCGTTTTCAGTTCTTGCTGAAAGTTGATTAACTTTTGTCTTTAGGTTAATTTCATTTAATGCTGTTGCAGAAAGAGTATCTGCGGTTATAAGTGCTGTTCCAGTAATACCACCTTGCACAGCAGAGAGGGTCGTCGCATTAGTAACTTCTACTGGAGCAGATATATTAATACTGCCAGCGGTCTCTGTTAAGGTAAGGGTATCGGCTGTTATTCCGTCCATTCCAAGAACAGAACCAACATTAAGGGTTCCACTTGACGCAGTAGTAGTAATATCTACTGTTGCAAAAAACGCATCAACTGTCAGAGTATCTATTTGGACATCCCCAAGAGTAACCTCAGTTCCAAAAGAGTAAATCCCAAGAGATTCAGCCCCAATCATTGCACTATTAGCATCTGTTATATTTCCAGATGCACCAAGTGCCACAATTGAGAAAGGAGCAACTATATCACCACTAACAAGAAGAGCTCCGTCTGTTTGAATAGCAGTCAAAAGACCGGTATTTGTAACGCTAGTCAGTTCCAAATCACCAACATTACCAATTTGTATAAATCCGCCACCTGCCAACGCCAAACTGCTAACACTTGTACCTACCATAATATTACCGTCAGCAGTCAAGAGAGCTTCACCGGCTGTTAGTGTGCCTGCCATATCTCCAATACTACCAGTTGTAGCAGTTATTGTTGCGGTGCCTGTGCCTGCGTTGACACCAACAATAGTTATATCGCCAGTAGCGGTAGTAAGAATTATGTTGTTATCATTTCCTGTAAAAACAGAAGTTGCGGTTATTCCTGTGCCTGACTCTACTTGTATAACCCCGTCTGTTGTTGAAACGTCAACAAGATTTACTGTGTTAAGTTCGTTTAGATAAATATCTCCATCTGGAGTACCTGTTGCTGTTGCGGTAAGGTCTCCTGCATCAATTTGAAGTGGGGTACCTGATGTGCCTATTGCAACACCTGAAAGAACCATAGTAGGTGCAGTTGCTCTACCGTTTGCTCCCTGCACAATAGAACCAGTAGAGGTTAATGTTAAAGTATCATTAGCCAGTATATTAGCACCCATATTTATATCATTACCTGCTTCAAGGGTTACGTTTCCACTGGTAGAAGTAATATCAGCAAGGTTTGATATATTAGCAGAAGCATCAGTTGCAAAGAGAGATATATCGCCAGACGCTGTTACTGAGTTATTTATACTTATATCACCGTTTGTTTCTGTTAGATTTATACCTCCACCTGTATTTTGAATACCTATACCGGGTGCGGCTGCTATTATGGTAAGACCTGCTAATCCGGGAGCGGTGTTTTCGATATCTATATTACCGCTACCGGTATTTATTGCACCAAAATCATTGATATTTGTCAGTAAAACGTCAGTATTACCTATTCCTGTTGCCCCATAAAGTAATAATTGGTTAGCAACAAGTTCGTAAGTGGCAGTATTCCCAGATGCTTTTTCAATAGCCCCACCTGATGTAGAAAGGGTTATTGCGCCATCTGTGGTATCAGCAAGAATTTGAGAAATTGTTATATCTCCGCCTACTCCAGCTGTTGATTGTATAGTTACAATACCTGTTGTTACGCTTGCATCAGTAACATCTATTAATGTACCGTCAACCATTGTATAAGAACCAGTAAGTAACGGGTCTTGGTTAAATAGGGCTGTATAACTACCGCCTTGAGTTGTTATATCACCAACTGCGGTATGAGTAATATCTTCAGTAGCGGTAAGGTAAAGATCGCCGCCATAAGTTTCTATTGGAGCGTTGATATCTATACTTGAATGAGCAGAGATTCTAACATCCCCGCCTGATATGTTTTTGATACCATTAACATCAATAACTGGGTCTGGAACGTATGCAGAACCATCAAAAATTGTTATATCACCAACATTATCAACGAATATCTCGCCACCTGCATTATATGCTGCAAGATTATATTCGCCCTCAGTTTGTACCAAAACACCTTCACTTGCTATAAGTATTAAGTTGTCAACTGTATTAAGATTTATTCTCCCGCTACTTGTAAGTTTTCCAGAACCGTCTTGGTCAAAGTCAGCCCAAAGAATAAGAGTACCATCAGAGTTGTTAAAGATTACACTATTTCCTAAATTCAAGTCGCCACCTGATGCAAGCTGAACCAAATCAGAATTAGTTGTGATAAGAGTATTTATTATTAACCCACCTGTTGAAAGAAGGTTGAGTTCATAATGTATATCAGTAAAAATATCACTATTAAGGATAAGGTCTTTTCCGTCAGAAACGCCTATTGTTAAAGAGTTTATTGAAACTCCACCATCGTTCGGGTTAATTTGACTAATATAATTTGACCGGAAATCTCCGTTAAGAAAATTTAGGTAGAAATCGCTACCATCAACACCTGTAAGGGAAATCCCCCCAGTCACAAGATTTGTTGTATCTATATCAAGGAAGCCAGGTCTTATACCAGCATCACCATCAGTTGCTCCTATATCTCCAGCACCAGTACTTAAATAAAAAGTAGAAGCAGAAAGATAAGTGGTATCAACTTCGTCATCAAGAATATTGCCTGATACAGTTTCTACATTAATAGCGCCACCAGTAACACTTGAAAGAATAATATCATAAATACCCTTAATATACACTTCTCCTATCCCTGCTGTTATAACTGCGTCAGTATGAGAACCACCCATTGTCATATCTATGCTTCTATCAGAACTATCCTTTCCATCAGCTTGAAGAAGTATATTTCCGTTTGTAGTACCTGTAGAATCAATGGTTACACCAGAACCCATCCAAATATACCCGTCATTATTATTGGCTTCAAGTTGAATATGACCACCACCAGAAATAATATCAGAGTTGACAAGTATGGGAGAGCTTGCAGTTAAAGAGATATTACCATTGTTAGATTGTATCTCATCAGTTACTGTAATAGAACCTGTGTTGGTTAGATTTATAGCACCGTTTTCTGCTCTGTTTTCTATTGAATGAGTAGCTCCTGCTCTAAGTCCAACCAATTCCAAAACACCAGTATTTTCAACATAAATACCACCAATGTTTGTATTTAAAGCATCGAGTTGACTAACTGATGTGGCTATAGGGTTGGCTGAAGTACCAATACCTGCATAAGCCTTTAAAATAAGGTCGGAAGCAGTTATATCTGTTGTTGCTGTCCCGGCAGATGTAATTGCACCCTGAGTTGCTTCTATATTCGCACTACCTGTAACATCTATATCTTTATCAATATTTATACCGCCTGAGGTCTCTGTTAAAGCAAGGGATGCACCACTTATTCCGCTGGTTGCTCCAACTGTGCCTACCGTTAGACCACCTAACTTGGCGTTGCTAATAGTTACATCTCCATCTGTGTCAACTGCTAATGTGCTGACAACAGAGGTCTTGATATCTACATCACCGCTAGCTGTTAACTCTAGACCTAACGCGTAGATAGAACCACCTGCTTGTTGCTCTATTTTTCCTACACCGCTTCCATCGTAATCAGCCGAAAGAGAGAGATTGCCTGTTGTGCTTATCTCTCCTGTTGTCTGAATAATATTAGCACCAGCATTTAAACTTATCAGCCCACCGTCAGTACTTTTAACGTTGGCAGAAATAGTTAAATGGTCGGCATCAGCACCATTGTCATTTGCTTGAAGTGTGATATTGCCGGGTCCGGAAACTTCAGAGATAACTGTCATTGGGCTGGTAGTGCTTATGTCAATATCACCGACAGCTCCCGTTATGGTAGCACCTGCAAGAGTAAGGGCACCAAGATTTTCGATAGTGATATCACCACCACTGGAAATGGCTCCAAGACGTTCAACAGCAGTTAACACATCTATATCCCCACCCGCTATAAAATGAATATAATCATCTGTTATTCTACCACCTTGGCTTAAAATGCTACCTTGAGTTTCAAGATATGTAGGATTTGCCCAAGATTGGTATCTATCCGCTCCAATATGAACATCTCCTGTAATATGAATATCACCAGTGTGTTTATTATCACCAATATAAAAACTTCTTAAATTGCCTGTCCAAACACTATCAAAGAAATCTTGAGAAAGATCCAAAGAACCGTTTGGAATTGAACCAGTTGAACCCAAAACAATATCTCTACCAGGCGTTAAAGGATTTATATGTATGTTATAAGCACCAAATGTTTTTCCTTCAGGTTCAACAACAGTTAAATTTAATGTGTTGGTATATATATAAAGATGCCCAGTATCTGAGTAAGATAACACTGGCATATCAGGCCAAGGAGATGAGTAAGGATCTCGTGAAGGTACATTTATGGTATCTGCCTTTAGGGTAATATCATCACCTACTACATAATAAATACTACCACCATTAAATGTTATGGCATTTGCGGCTTCAAGAGTAAGAGAAAAAGCGTTAACACTCCCTCCTGGGGCAATCCGACTTTCTATTGAAATGTTTCCAGCATCTCCACCGGGAGAACCAGCCAGACCAGTAGAAATGATTACATCAGTAGTAGCAAGAAGATCATTTATTGTTGTATTTGAAATTGTGTTTCCAGAATCTGTTGGCTCATAAATTCCACCTGTCCAATCTCCACCTGCATTTTCAGTGCCAATAGTAATATTATATGGGTCAAGTAGAAAAGTACCAGGGTTGCCATCGGTTACTGTAAGGTCTATATTTGAATCATCTAAATAGAACCTGTTAGCTGAAAGTTCTATAAACCCGCCATCGCCTGAGATGTCTCCACCTTTTGCTTCGACTGTTGTGTTTTCTGCAAGGAGTGCTGTCCCTCTTTCCATATCAGAAAGTATAAGGATTTCGCCACCTGAAGAGTTTTCGCCTACACCAGAAGCGCTCAATACTGCTCCCGGAACTATGGCTGATACAAGGTTAGAATCTATTATAATGCTGCCGGCATCTTGACCTGAAATGCCGTCTGCTCTAATTTCTCCTGAACTGATAACTGTGCCAGAGGCGTTACCAAGATAGGTCATACCGTTCTCTTCTACTACTGAACCGGCTTCAACCAACGCTGGAGAACTAACAACCCCTTTAACTATATCGCTTACTTGCCCTGTGGGTATAAGAACTGTGCCTGGTTCGCCTGCTGCTGGTGCACCTATTGCAAAGTTGACAAGCCCTCTCCCGTCAAAGTTGACAGTAAAACTCTCAGCGCCACCCAGAGCCACTTTCCCCATATTCGCAACAATTAGCCCTTCATTTGAGACCAGAGGAGCGACCAAAACAAGGTAACCATTGTCTTGGACAATAATCGTGCCTTTATTTACGACGTAAGCCAGAGATGCTTGCTGGTCTTGGGTAAAGGAGTAGTTGCCGGAGAGAAAATCTTGGTCAGAAAGTTGTAATGTGGTTGCAAGGAGACCAGATACGTTAACCTGTGAGTTTGCACCAAAAAGAATACCTGAAGGGTTAATAAGGAAGATTTGTCCGTTAGCAAGGAGTTGCCCTAAAATTTCTGAAGGGTTACCACCTGTAACCCTGTTCAGCGAGATAGAGCTCTCGCCAGGCTGTATATATTTAACCGTTTCGCCGGAGCCGATTGAGTACCCTCCCCAGTTGATAATAGAGCGATCTGTTGTCTGCTCAATAGTCATCTGGTCAGAGGTTTGAGAAAATGACGAACTGCCAGCTACCACTGACGGATCTGTCGGTAATGACAAAGCTTGCATCGGGAATAGAAGTCCTCCTGCCGCTAACAATAATAAAAACTTTGCCGCAATTTTGCTCCGGTTCATATAGTTCCTCCTGTAAAGGGGTTTAATGTGTAAATATTTTTTATTTTCATAGTATTATGGCTATTAAAAGTTAAGTCCAGCTTGTAACCAGTATCTTCTATCGTTTCCGTCTGAAGCGTTATCTGTTTTTGGCCAGGCAGCATCAAACCTTAAATGGAAATGGCAAGGGATATAAACTCTTACCCCTAATCCCATACCGGTCAAAGAACTCTCTTTTTCTTCACCTGGCAATATTTTTTTATAATAGGTTGTTCCGTGGTCAACAAAGAACGCCCAGTTGACATACTTATTAAGCATATTGTTACCGGGTAAGAAAGGTGTCCTTAATTCTGCTGAAACAAAATACCCGTGGTCACCAAGAAATTCTCCCGAAGGGTACCCTCTAACAGAGTCAGGACCACCTATAACAAACTGTTCACCTGTAAGAAGACAGTCGGTAGAGACCTGCCCTGAACCTTTTGTTATAAGTTGACAATTACCAAATTTTGTTATATTTGTTAAATCAAGATTAAATTTCATCCAACTGCTATCTGTAATACCTGGTCTACTTCCGCTTGTATAGTCAATATCAGACATACCTCCAAACATTTTACCTAAACTTGTAGTAGTGTTAAATGTCATATAGGTATGGTTTCTTCCTACAACCCTATCTCCTTTTAATCCAGCTTCTAATACTGCGTACTCGTCAGTTGAAGTATTGTAAAGTTTTTCAAATAAAAAGTTTTCAAATGTTTTCTTTTTCAAATCTACGTACCACTGTAAATTCTTTTCTCTTGCTCTAATTAAAGGATGACTAACCCCAAAACCAAATATCTCTGATTTTCCTTCTATACCCAAAATAGAAAGCTCTTTACCTATCTCATAGTCCATCCTTGAATAAGCAAAATCAAGTTTTGTTCCGTTATAACCTATAGGCACAGAATATCCAAGTTTCCAATATAACAACTGGTCTATATCTCCAGGGTTGGTCAACATCATTAATGAAAGTATATCCCCGTGTTTTGTTAGGTTAGCCCAATCCCAAGAAAATCCTGCCCTGTTTTGACCTGTATATCTTGAACCGAAATTATTAAAAAATAAACCGAAGTTCATTGGGTAGCAGGGTTCGTATGTATCAAGAAGTATATCTGTAGTTCCAGGTAGGTCGCCTTTGGTAAGGGTGGCCTTTACGTTTAGTTTAGGATAATCGTTAAGGAGTAAAAGACCTCTTTCAAGATCTCTGCTATCAAGAAGTTCTGTATCTAATATATAGGAAAGATGGTTACCAATAAATTTTGTAGTGTAATATCGGTTATTTTGAACATAGATTTTACCGGGTCTACCTTCAACAACTTCTATTTCAAGAATACCCCTCTCCATTTTCTGGACAGGTATATATGCAAAAGAAGTTACATACCCTTTCTCCCAATATTTCCTTGTAAGAATATCTGCAAGTTCAAGAAGTTGAGGGACTGATAATTCTTTTCCTTTATATTTGTTAATGGAAGCAAGCAACTCGTCTGTGCTTATATTGACATTACCGCTTATAAGAAATTTATCAACTTTTACCTTTTTGCTCGCCTCAAGTTTTAACTCAGGCCTTTCAGGTTTTATTATTTCTGGCATAGGCGTTACTTCAAGTTGTGGTTGGTCAGTCAATCCAGTATAAACCTTCTCTGAATTAGCTAAAAGAAAAGTTGATGAAACAAAAAAAGTAAAAGCAATAAAGCCAATTAGCTTGCTTTTCGCTCCCATTGATTACCTCCTGTTATTCGGTTTATGGGTCTATCTATTTAATGTTTTTATAATATCGGCTGTTAGGTTTAACGCATCAGAAAAAAATGGTAGAGATTTTTTGTCAACTATCATATCAAACCCATTCTTCTTTGCGTAATCTTGTATAGCCGCTGCTATCTCGTTAAGGTGTTTCTGTATAAGTTGTCTGTTTTCAGTTGTAAGCACTTCGTTAGACAACCTTGTAAATGTAATTATTTCTGTTCTTAAATCTCTTACTCTCTTTTCATAATCTTGTTTTTCTGCTTCTTTCATTTTATCTTTCTTCTTATTATATTCATCGAGCAAGACCTGGAGGTCTGTCTGTTTTTTTGCAAGTTCTATCTGTTTTGCTTCTTTTTTTGTCTGTATTTCGCCACTGGATGCTTTTGCTTTTCCGTAAGAAGAGTATATCTGTTCTACATCAACCACGCCAACTTTAAGTTCTTTTGCGTGAGAAACAAAAGCAAACATAAATAGTACTGATAATCCACAAACAAACATACAAACACGCCTACTGACTTTACTCATCTTAGTTCTCCTTAGTTTTAAAAGTTCAAATTTTATTATGGATGTAATTATACAATATTACATTATTTTGTCAAGAAAATTTTTGTGAGTATAAACACTAAATTGCAATTGTGTTACCTTTTCTGATGAGTTAAATTGAATTTTGCCTAATAACTTTATCATACATCAAAATATTTTGTCAAATTTATTTTTTCTTACAATTCTACCTCGATCTTTTTTCGCCGCAACTTGTCATCATGAACTTGTTTCAGGATCTCTTCTTTTAACTGCCGTTTTTTGGCATTGCGAGCCGTCTTGTGGCGTGGCAACCTTCGTCTTTATCATTACTATTGTTCCTCCATTCCTTTTTCGCCTTCGGCGAGATTGCCGCAGTCGTAAAACTCACTCCTTCGCAAAAACGGAATGGGGGGGGTAATAAAAACGAGATTCCGGATCAAGTCCGGAATGACATACAAGGGCAAAGGCAAAATGATGAATTCAATTTAAGGTTTTCACATACTCACAAATAATCTCTTTAATATCAAGGTCAGAAAGAGAATCATCCTTAAGAGCAACACCTAAACCTTTAAGAATCTCTTCTATTTCTATTAAAGAACACTTTCCGCTGTTACCTGCAACAAAAATCTTTTTATGCCTTGTAGCAACCTCATTAGAAGTAAGAATCTCTTCAAAAAAATTCTCTCCCGACCTAATTCCTGTAAACTCTATCTTAATATCTTCATAAGGTTTTAACCCGTGAAGATTTATCAACTCTTCAGCCAATGTAACAATTTTTACTGGTTCTCCCATATCAAGAACCATCACCTCGCCCCCTTTACCTATAACAGACGCTTGTAGAACCAGAGCTACTGCTTCTGGAATAGTCATAAAGTATCTCTTCATATCTTTATGGGTAACAGTTATAGGACCTCCTTGCTTAAGTTGTTCAAGAAAGATAGGCAAAATACTTCCTCTGCTACCAAGCACATTTCCAAATCGTACAGATATAAAAGCGGTTCGTTTACTCTTTGTTTCGTCTGTTTCACCACCATTAAATGCCATACAGATACCTTCAGCCATTCTTTTTGTCAACCCCATAACACTGGTTGGTCTAACTACTTTATCGGTAGAAATCATTATAAATTTCTCAACACCGTAATTTGCAGAAACGTTTGCAAGATTATATGTTCCAAATATGTTGACCTTAACTGCTTCTTCAGGGTTATATTCCATCATAGGAACGTGTTTATAAGCAGCCGAATGAAAAACTATCTGTGGCGAAAACTTCTTAAAAATCTTTTCCAGCCGTTCTCTATCCCTAACATCTCCTACAACAAAAGAAACCTTATTCAATATATCTACAAAAGAGATTCCTTCAATAGATTGTTTCTCTGTTTTATATTTTCTACTTATCTTCATCTCCAAACTATGTAACTCTGTTTCATCAATATCAAAAAGAATGATTTTTTTAGGACATAAAGAACATACTTGCATAATTATCTCTGAACCGATAGAACCGCCCGCGCCTGTCACAAGAACCGTCTTTCCTTTTATAAATTCCCCTATCTGTTCATAATCAACTTTTACGTCTTGACGCCCTATAAGGTCTTCTATACTAATATCTCTAAACTCTCTTATACTAATTTGAGGAGCGTGCTGGACATACATACTTGGAACAACTTTTATTGTTTTTACGCCACTATGCCTTGCCATATCATAAATTGTTCTTAATTTTTTATAGTTAAGAGATGGAATAGCTATTATAACAGCTTCCGCTTTAAGTTTTTTTACCATCTCTTTTAATTTATCTATCTCTCCAATAACTTGAACTCCGTGGATATAAGAGCCCGCCTTTTCTTTATCATCATCAAGAAAGGCAACAGGGTAGTAGTCAACAAACTTTTTTCTTATCATATCTCTAACCAGTGTTTCTCCTATATTGCCAGCTCCTATAATTATAGTTGTTAACCCTTTCTTGTACCCACCTTTGCCAAGAACCTCCAGAAAGACTCTTTTTGATATTCTAACTCCTGCCAGTAGAACAAAAGAAACAAACCCATCAATAATAAATATACTTCGAGGAAAACCAATAAAACAAGTAGAACGTATAAGACAAAACGGTTTTACGCCAACCATTATTAGAATAATAAACATTAAGATTAATTGTGCAACTAAAACTGCTCTGGCTAAATTCACAAGGTCACGTACTCCCACATACCGCCAAGTAATTCTATATAAATGGAATAGGCCAAAAATTGATAATTTTATAATAAGAAAAATTGGAAGAGCGTAATTAATCATTATTATGTAACGTCTTGCACTAAAATATTCAGTGCGAAGTTGGTAGGAAAAACGTATAAAAAAAGAAGAGTATAACGAAAGGATTATTATAAGAATATCCAGAAAGAAGAAGAATATAAATCTTTTATTGCTTGAGGGATTATATAAATTTTTCATATTATGTTCAGTCCTGTTATTTAATATCTTAATATTGTATAACCATTTTAGTAAAACGGCAATTTTATTATTAGGTCTTTTGTTTGTCATTGCGAAGGAATATCTGCCATTTTTTTACTTCCATCCGCCCACTTTACTATCCTGAACGCCCCTCTTTGTCATCTATGAAGCGGGAGTAAAAACGAGATTCCGGATCAAGTCCGGAATGACACGCAGGGAAATCTCTCATCTTTTCCCCCATTCCGTCTTTGCGAACGACTGAAGGGAGCGTGGCAATCTCGCCGAAGGCGGAAAAGAAATGGGGGTAGATAAAAGAATATAATAATTTCGCCTATTTTTTTATACTACAATTCGTATAATTGACCTATAAAAATATAAAATGTAGAATAATTGAAATATCAACACTTTTAAAAAACAAAAACTATATGATAAACGAACCGAAAGTATCTATTATAATGGGGGTACGAAACAGCCAAAATACCCTCAATGAATGTATAGAATCTATCCTAAACCAGACCTATACCAACTGGGAGTTTGTTATTTGTAATGATGCTTCAACAGATAACACTTGGCAAATCCTTGAATCCTACAAGAAAAAACATCCAGACAAATTTATACTCTTAAAGAACGATACAAACAAAAAACTTGCTTACTCTTTAAACAGGTGTCTTGAGGTTGCAACAGGAACTTTTATAGCCAGAATGGATGGAGATGATATTTCTCTTCCTGAACGACTCAAAAAACAGGTTGATTTTTTAAATTCAAACCCCGGGTATTCTTTAGTAGGTACAGGTATGATACCTTTTGATGAGGATGGAAAAAGGACTCCCAGAATAGTCAAGCCAATACCAAACAAGTATGATTTAAGGTTTGGCTCTTTTTTTTACCACGCAACAATTATGATAAGAAAAGAGGTATTTGACACCTTAAAAGGATACACTGTTTTACCAAGAACCCAAAGAGGACAGGATTACGACTTATGGTTTAGGTTTTTTGCCAAGGGGTATAAAGGATACAATCTACAAGAACCGCTATATTTAGTACGGGAGAGTATTTCAGACCATAAAAAAAGAACATTGATATCAAGAATTTACGAAGTGCAAACAAGATTCTACGGTTATAAACTATTAAATTACCCGCTAAAATATTACCTTTTTGCCTTTAAGCCAATACTTGCAGGTTTAACACCGGGCAAACTTATGTATTTTTATCATAACAGAAAGTATAACAGAAGGTTTAATAAAAAGAATACGGAAAAAAAAGGCAAGTAGGATGAGAGTTTATTATCTAACGATCTTATGGGTAGCAATAACTGCCCTATTTTCTCAGGAAGCAAAAAGAGTTGAAGTTAAGGACAAAACTTTATCTCCCAACCTTTTTGATAAAATTCCCCTTAGCTCTTTTTTTATATTCTTATCTTTTCTTGGGCTTTTCCTTGTTGCAGGTCTAAGGTGGAGAGTTGGAACTGATTATTGGCAATATGCCAGCTTATACTGGTCATACTCAAGGGTTCCAATAAATGAACTCTTTAGATTGAAATTATCAAACATTGGCTCTTTTGGAATTAGAACTATTTCTATCATATCAAGATATACATACGACGACTCTGCTACAATGTTTTTTCTGGTATCTCTGGTTACTATTGGGCTTTGCGTTTTTCATATTGCCCGAACAAGCAAAACATTTTTATATAGTATTCTTCTCTTTATATTTATAGGTTCCTGGCACGGCTCTTTTAACGGCATAAGACAATATATGGCTATGGCAGTAATATTTGCCGGAAGTGGCTTTATAATTGAAAGAAAGTTCTGGAAGTACGCAATAGTTGTCTTCCTTGCCTCTTTGTGCCACACGAGCGCTCTGGTTATGTTACCTGTATATTTTATTGTCAGGCGAAAGGTTGATTACAAACAATGGTTTCTTCTTGTTGCTATTGGGATAATTATGATTTCTTCTTATGATATTCTATTCAAAGTTTCAGCAATTATACTTGATAAACAGATGATTTCAACTAACCCATATATGACAAAAAGGGTAAATATCTTAAGAGTGGCTATATCCTGGGCGCCTTTGGCTATATACTATATGGTAAGAAGGGTTTATGGGAAAGATACTGAATCAAATTTTTATATTAATATGCTTCTCATTAATGCTATTCTGCGGGTAGGAACAATGAATAGTGCTTACCTTATGAGAATAGCCAGTTATACAGGAATTTTCTCTTCTCTGGCTATTCCAAGGTTACTTGAGTGTTTTGATAAAAAATCAGCAATATTACTGAAAATTTTAATACTTGGTTTATATATTATATTCTGGTATATTGAGGTGAGTAAAACACCCAATTTATACCATTTTAAATGGATATTTTCAAGATAGGAGTTTGATTTATGGTTAAAAAAAGTGTTTCTTTAATAAAAAAATGGAGAGATAAGGGACAATTTTTAAAGAAGAACCCTTATACATCCTTTTTAATTAATGAGAAAAAGAGAATCATCTTTTCACAAAAGATGAATAGATATACCGATAAGGAATATGTAAGCATTATATATAAAAATTCTTTTAGCAGGGAGCTCAACCTTGAAAACCCACGGCTCTTTAACGAAAAACTCCAATGGCTAAAAATCTATTACAGAGACGAAAGAATGGTTATATGTGCTGATAAGTATGCAGTAAGAGAATATGTTAAAGAAAAAGGTTATGGGGGGTTATTAAACACTTTATATGGCGTTTACGAAAACCCTTCAGATATTGATTTTAAGAAACTGCCTGATAAGTTTGTCCTCAAAGCAACCCACGGCTCAGGGTGGAATATAATATGTAAGGACAAAAATACTTACGACTGGCTTGGGTGGAAACTTGTTATGAAAAGTTGGCTCAAACAAAATCTTTATTATTATGGAAGAGAATGGGTTTATAAAGATATTAAACCTCAAATAATATGCGAGAAATATATTGAAGGAATCGAAAATCAAAACCTTATGGACTACAAGTTCTTCTGTTTTAATGGCAAACCAAAATTGATTCAAATTGATATAGATAGGTTTATCAAGCATAAAAGAGATATGTATGATACGGAGTGGAAACGATTACCTTTTATGTATAATTTCCAAAATTCAGCAAATAAAGCCATAGAATCGCCTGCTAACCTCCCAAAAATGTTGAAAATAGCAGAAGCGTTATCTATTGGCTATCCTTTTGCCAGAGTGGATTTGTATAATGTTGGTACAACGATAATATTTGGTGAAATAACCTTTTTTCCTGAGAGTGGATTTGGCAAATTCAAACCAGCAGAATACGACTTTAAATTAGGTAATTTTTTACAATTACCAGAAAAGAATTTTAATATATAAGAATGGATATAAAGAAAAAAGTTTTATTTTTACTACATTCTCTTGGTGGTGGTGGAGCAGAGAGAGTTCTTGTTAATCTTGTAAATAATATGAACTTAAAGAAGTATGATATTCATATCCAGACAATCTTCAAGGCAGGCGTAAATAAGGAGTTTTTAAATAAAAATATAAAACTTATAGAGTCAGGTTGGAAATCCTTCAAAGGTATCTCTCTTTTATTTAAACTGATACCTTCAAAAATACTATTTAAACTCTTAATAAAAGATACTGGTTATGACTTAATGGTTGCCTATCTGCACGGAGCTCCTACAAAAATAATTGCAGGATGCCCAAATAAAAATGTAAAAAAGATTGCCTGGTTACATACAGATATGAGACGTTCAAGTATAAGACGTTTCTTTTTCTCAAAAGAAGAGGTTATAAAAACCTTTAACTTATATGACAGAATAGTTGGGGTATCAAACACAGTTAGTAATTCCTTCATTGATATATATGGGTTAAAAGATAAGGTGGTTGTTAAGTATAATACCAACAATACCAGAGAGATTAACAGATTATCTAAGGAATCAATAGAAGAAGGACTCTTTTCTAAAAATATCTTAAATATTATCTCAATAGGTAGTTTAACAAGAGTAAAAGGGTACTCACGACTCTTAAGTATATGTAAAAAACTTTTTGATGAAGGGTTTGAGTTTAAACTCTATATACTCGGCAAAGGAAGTGAGGAGAAAAAACTACAAGATTTTATAAATGAAAATAACCTTTCGGAAAAGATAACCCTTTTGGGATTTAAGGTAAACCCCTATCCATATCTTAAAAAGGCAGACCTTTTTGTCTGCTCTTCTTTTTCTGAAGGGTTAAGTACTGTTATATCCGAAGCAATTATTCTTGGAGTGCCTGTTATATCTACAAGGGTATCGGGAGCGGAAGAGGTGCTTGGAAGTAATAACGAATACGGAATGATAGTAGAAAATAGTCAGGAAGCATTATATCAGGGTTTAAAAGAACTTATTAAATCACCAAAAAAAGTAGAAGGTTACAAGAAGAAAGCATCTGAGAGAGCAACCTTCTTTGATACAGACAAGAGTGTTAAAGAGGTAGAAGATATGTTTGATGAGGTGTTAAGATAATGAGACCCTTAATCTCGGTAATTGTACCAATATATAATTCTGAGAAATATCTAAAAAAATGCGTTACAAGTATTATTAATCAAACATACCGTAATCTTGAGATACTCCTTATAAATGATGGTTCAACAGACAACTCGAAAAATATATGTAACTTGTTTGCTAAGCAAGATAACAGAGTAAGAGTAATCAACAAAAATAGTGGAGGAGTATCTGACTCAAGGAATCGTGGGATAAAAGAATCTACAGGAGAGTATATAACCTTTCTTGACAGCGACGACTACTGGGAGATTGAAACACTTGAAATAGCCCTCTCTGTTATAATAAAAGAAGAAGCAGATATTCTTATTTGGGGTTACTATGCTGACTTTCTTGATTACAATGAAAAACTCTTATTTACAAAGATAGTTGCTGATAATACTGGTGTATATACAAAAAAAGATGTATTGCCTTTACATACAAATGAGAATTTCTGGCAAATTTTTGGGTATATTTGGAACAAATTATATAAGTCAGAAATAATAAAAAAAGGGAGTTTTAAATTTGATAAAAATATTTCATTAGGAGAAGACCTTTTGTTTAACGCTTCTCTTCTCTCTACATTAGAAAGTATTGCTATTATAGAAACTCCTCTTACACATTATATTCAAAGACCTAAAACAACTCTTGGAACAAAGTTTTACCATAATGTTTTTGAGTTAAAGGTTAAAAGTTCTGAGGCAAAGAAAAACTTTCTTGAAGAATGGGGATTTGATAAAAAAAATATAGATAAGTTTTACAGCCGTTCGGTATTTACCAGTATGAAGTCAAGTTTAAAATCGATTATCAATACAGATGAGTTGAGTAAGAGAGAAAAAAACAAGTATATAGATAATATTTTGCAGGATTCAAAAACTATTAATATGTTGACCTGTTTTAAACCTAAGAATATTAAAGAATCTCTCTTTTTCTTTATATTAAAGTATAAAATTTTTAGGCCCTTTTTACACAAATATTTTAAAAATGTTAAGCAAACTTATTAAAAAAATAAAAAAGTTTATACCAAATAAAATTAAGGCAGAGATACTTGCTCTCATCCAGCCCTTATATTTGGAAGAATACGGAAAGTATAAGAATAGGAAAAAAATCTTTGTATTCCTTGCTGGTTACTACCAGAACCTTGGAGATATGGCAATAACTTATTCTCAGGAACGTTTTCTTAAAGACAATTTCTCAGAATATGAGATTATTACTATCCCAAGCACTAAAACGTATTCTCTGATGAAAACAATGAAATATATTAGCACTAAAGAAGATATTATCACTATATTAGGTGGTGGTAATATGGACGATATATATACCTCGCTTGAAGATGCAAGACAGTTTGTAATAAGAAACTTTCCGCTAAACAGAATTGTTTCTTTTCCTCAAACAATGGCTTTTTCAGAAACACCTTTTGGAAGAGGAAGGTTGAAGAAGACCTCAAAAATTTATAACAGACATAAAAATCTTCATATCTTTACAAGGGAAAGAAAATCCCTTGATAAAATGAAGAGAACCTTCAAAAACAGTTATGTTGATATAGTTCCTGATATAGTGCTTTATCTTAACAAAGTTGCTCCTGAGTTGGAAAGAAAGGGCGTTTTATGCTGTTTAAGAAACGATAAAGAAAAGAAAATCTCAAGCAAACAGGAAGAAGAGATAGGGAATATTATTATAAAAAAATATAAAGACGTTACTTTTACAGATACCGTTAATATAACCCTTGAGGATTGCAAACCAGAAAACACAGAAGAAACCCTATCTAAATTTTGGGACCTTTTAAAAAGTAAAAAGGTTGTTCTTACGGACCGTCTCCACTGTATGATATTCTGTGCAATAACAAATACTCCCTGTGTGGTAATAGATAATACCAACGGAAAGATTTCCGGGGTTCATAAAGAATGGCTTAAAAATTTTCATCATATCAAAATGGTGGAAAAGTTTGAAATTGACAGAATAACAGAATATATAGACACTCTCTTAAAGATAGATACAAGAAAAATCCCGGTAAGATATTTTAATGATTGTTTTAAGCCACTTCTTATAGCCTGCACGCCAGAGCATATAAAGGAAAAAGTATAATGGCTATCAAAATAGATACTATTAAAAAAGAGGTAATCAATGGCAGAGTTCGTATAAGTTCAAATATATATATTAACAATACCCCTGACAAGATGTTTTTTGAAACAGAAGAAAAAGACGGCAAATACCTCTGCGAAGAAAACGGAGACGCCTTCTTAATGGGAATACTCCTTTGGGCTATGAAAAACCATTCTGATATATATATTAAACCACCAATATCCGAAAGATTCCTTTATGGGATAACCAAAATTTTAATGCCTGAATTAATAAAGATGAACCCGGAATTAGGCAACATCGTAATTTATCCTGAAAAAACAGTTAATAAAGACCATAAAATTATAAATGGAGTGGTTACCCCTATCTCCTGTGGAGTTGACTCTTTTTATACAGTTTTATCAAATAATGGTAACGATATACCAGAAACTATGAGGTTAACCCACTTAGTTCTCTTTAATGCCGGTGCTTATGGTGACGATACAAAGATATCAGAAAAAGAGTTTTTTCAATATATGAAATATGTTCAACCGGTATGTAAAAAACTTGAATTGCCTCTAATATGGGTAAATTCAAACCTTATGAAGTTTTTTCCTTTTTACTATGTTCAGATACATACTTTTTATAATATCTCCTGCGCCCTTGCATTACAGAAACTTATAAAATTTTTTTATTACTCATCTACATTTATGACAAGTGATTTTGAGATGAAATTCCTTAATTCATCGTATTACGAACTACTCATTGGAAGCGCTCTAAAAACAGAAGGTTTTGAAATGATCTCTTTTGGAGGAGAGATTTCAAGATTTCAAAAAGTTGAAAAACTCCATAAAAAAAAGATTTTTCAAAAACACCTTAATGTTTGTGTTAAACCAGAAGAGGAGAAGAGTGGTAAAGTTAATTGTTCTTTATGTCATAAATGTATTAGAACTATGGCAGCGTTAGATATAATTGGATGTCTTCCGGGTTACAAAGATGTGTTTGATATAGATATCTTTTATAAAAATAAAACTTTTTTTTGGGGAAGAATAAGAAACAAGGGGTGGAGAACAAATTTAGTAATTACAACTGAATTACTAGAAGCAGCAAAAAAATATAAGTACAGAGTTCCTATACTCTCTTTCTTTTGGATGTATATTATCTCTATTAAAAACCTCACCAGAAGACAATTTAAAAGAATTAAAAAATGACAAACCCTATAATTAGTATAATTGTGCCAATCTACAATACTGAAGCATATCTAAGAAAATGCCTTGATTCTCTTGTGGAACAGACATTAAAAGAGATTGAGATTATTCTTGTCAACGACGGCTCAACCGATAATAGCGGTAAAATATGTGATGAATATGCTAAAAAAGATAAAAGAATAAAAGTTATATATCATGAAAACAAAGGGGTTGCGGGGGCAAGAAACAGTGGAATGAAAGTAGCGAAAGGGGAATTTTTAACTTTTGTTGATAGCGATGACTATGTTTCAAAAGAGTATATTGGAAAAATGCTTGAATACTACAAAAAATACCCAGTAGCAGATGTAGTTATCTTCGGTCAAGTTCGAATAGTAGGCAAACGTACTACAATCTATATTCCAGAGGAAGAAGCCCTAATGGATAGAAAGAAGTTTTCGGAAAACTTTTTTGAATTTCGTAAGAAAAATTTGCTTGATGTTACAACAAATAAGTTATACAGAACATCTTTAGCTAAAACCTTAAAATTTACACCTGATATACAACCAGGAGAGGACTCTCTATTTAACTTCCAGTACTATACCCTTTGTAAAAAGATTGTCTTATCAAAAGAGTATGGATATTTTGTGATACGGAGAAACAGTTCTATAATGGGACAATTATATAGCAGATATTACCCATCTTTTGAGTTACAAAAATCCCTTGAGATGCATAAATCTTTCCGAAAAGCCTTTGCTGAGATAGGAATATTGCCTACAATTATAGAAGAAAGGTATATAAACTTATACCCAAGGTGGTTCTACTCGGTTCTATCCAATGTCATCAAAAAAGAAACCCCTTACACTACTATCGAACAGATAAAAAAAATAAGAAAAATAATGGATTACCACAAAAAAGAGGGCATTAAGAAGGAAAATTTAAAAAAAGGAAGTTTAAGCAGGTTTCTTCAGTTATGTTATCTTTTGAAACACCCATTACTTATATGGATATTCTTAAAAGTATTCTCCTTTTACTCAAAATTGAAAAGCAAACTTAAAAAAGCAATTAAACTTATAATAAATTAAAATGGACACAAAACAGACAAGTCCTTATGTTAGTATTATAGTGCCAGTATATAATAATGAAAAATATATTAGCGAGTGCCTTAATTCCCTTATAAACCAAGAATTAAAAGAGATAGAGATTATTTTAATTAACGATGGTTCTACTGATAGAAGCCCTAATATCATTAAGGAATATGCGTTTAAAGACCCTCGTATAAAAATAATCAATCAGGATAATAGAGGACCCAATACTGCAAGGAATAAAGGCATTAAGGTCTCAAAAGGAGAATATATAGGATTTGTTGATTCTGACGATGCTATTTCAAAAGATATGTATAAGAAAATGTACAATACAGCAAAGGAACATAATGCAGATATTGTAACAAGCGGATACCATACTTGTGATGAAAATTTAAATATTATTTCAACCCATTACCCGCTTTTCAGATATAATGTTATCTTTTCAAAAGAAGATAAGATCAAAATGATAGAGGGAATATATAAGAATAAGTTCTCTTTCTTTGCTGTACGAAACCTATATAAGAATGATATGATATTGAAACAAAATTATTTTTTTGATGAGGATATACGGATAGGGACAGAAATACTCTTTAATTTTTTCTATTTTTATAACGCAAACCGTATTATTGCCTTAAAAGAGGCCTTCTATTTTTACAGGGCTTCCCCTACAAGTATCACAAGAAGCAGATATAAACCGCACCTTGAAAAGAGTTTACAATTACAACACGAGAAGATGGTTCAATTCTATAAAGAGTATGGTATCTTTGAAAATTACTCAATAGGATTCTATAAAAGGATAGCAGAGACTTTTCTCCCTATGTTATTAACAAATATGTTTGCGAAAGATAATGTAAAAAGCGCTTCTTTCAAAGAAATAAGAAGAATATTAAACCTTCCTATGATTAAAGAATCCTTAAAGCATACTCCTCTTATAAATAAGGGGTTACCAACAGGGAAACAGATTATTATAATACTCTCGAAATTAAAACTCTACAGGTTGCTCTGGTTATATTATAAAGTTAAAAGGTAATATCCCCTTGTAAGCAATTAAATATGTCCCTGTCTTATCATTCCGGCCTTGATCCGAAATCTCGTTTTTACTACTCCCCCATTCCGTCTTTGCGAAGGAATGGGTTTTACGACTGCGGCAATCCCGCCGTAGGCGAAAAAGGAATGGGGGTGAGCATAATAATGATAACAACGAGGGTTGCCACGCCACAATACGGCTCGCAATGCCAAAAAACGGCAGTTAAAAGAAGAGAGCCTGAAACAAGTTCAGGATAACAGCATGGAGGGGGTAGAAAGAATTAAGGCAGAATACTCTTAATAAAAAACTTTACTTTCTGTTTTGGGGATATTCTTATACTCTTTGAGATCTTATTTGAAAAATAAATGGTAAAAATAAGGGGCACTCTACGGCTAGACCTATAACATAAGGAGAACCACCTTTTAGCAAGAAGAATAGATAAAGCGGATTCTGAACAAAGTTTAGAATTCTTATTTGCTTCTACAAGTTTATTTAGCCAAAGAGAAACATCCTTAACCTCACTTCTACTAACAGCAATTCCTTTTTTTAATAAGGAGTGCAATCTTAACTCCTCGGTGGTAGGTTCAACTCCAAGTTTCTTTAACAAAATAATTAAAGAGTTTTGAGCATTCTCTTTCTGAAGGTTTCTCTTTGTGGTACTAATATTTGCACTATGAAATCTATAATTTAATAATACTTCTTGAATATTGGCAAATCTTACACAGCATATCCCAAGGCGTACCCAGAAATTATAGTCCCCCGCTGCCCTATGCTCTTCACTGTAAAGTGCTTTTAAATCCAACAGAACAGATTTACGCATAATAACAGTCGGATGTCCGAACATACTTCCAAAGAGTAGTCCAACAAATATATCGTTATGCTGAGGTATTGTTTTCCATACATAAATTTTATTTCCAAAAAACTCAAGCCAACTTCCACAAACACCTATTTCTGGATGAGAATCCATAAAAGAGACCTGTTTTTCAAGGCGTTGAGGCAAACTAATATCGTCACTATCCATTATTGCTACGTACTCTCCTTTTGCCTCTCTTAAACCTCTATTTAAAGAAAAACAAACACCCTTATTTGTTTCGTTTTGAAGTAACTTTACCCTTGCATCTTCTTTAAGATATTTTTTTAATATTTCTCCGGTCTTGTCAGTTGAGCAGTCATTAATTACAATATATTCAAAATCACTAAATGTTTGGTTTAATATACTCTGGATAGCTTCATCAAGGTATTTCTCTCCGTTATATACGGGAGTTATTACTGTAACTTTAGGCATTTTTATTATTTCAGTTCTCTTTTGTGCCATTCTGGAGTTAAGAAAACAATCCCTTGTCCTTTAGGTAACCGCCTTGAGGTCATAACCCCGCCGTCAACAATATCAAAACTCAAACAATCAGCCACATTGTCATACTGCCTAACCGTAGAGCGATCCTGTATTTTAAGGGAGATATAATAGGTGTCAGGGTAGAACCTTATATCTTTAAGAGAAACAGCAAAAGTTGTCTTTCCATTTACAACTCCTGTTTCATATTTTGAATCAGTATTTATCATATTGGTTACAGGAGTTCCTTCTGAGGTTCGTATGGAAATAGTTATTCTAACAGGCCGTTCAATCCCCTTTTTAGGAGTTATAGAAAAAACTATAGAAAAATCGTCCCCAAGTGAAAACTTGGAGTTTGGTTCACCAGTAGAATCTTCTATTTGAGCATATTCAAAACGAAATTCGCCCGACCCGCTTCGGGGATAATCGGTCAGATCTACGTAACAATGCTGAGCGTCTACTTCTGAAAGATATTTATTTATAACCTCACCTGTTTCCCCTATTGCTTTAATATTACCTTTTTCTATAAGAACTGTTTTTGCACATAATTGACGTATAGCCGCAAGGTTATGACTTACAAACATAATAGTTCGTCCCTCTTCTTTGCTAACTGAATCCATCTTACCCAGGCATTTTTTTTGAAATTCAGCATCCCCAACTGCAAGAACTTCGTCAACAAGAAGTATTTCTGGCTCAAGATGAGCCGCTACTGCAAAAGCCAGTCGAACGTTCATGCCGCTCGAGTACCGTTTAACAGGAGTATCAAGAAACTTTTCTACACCAGAAAAGTCAACTATCTCATCAAATTTTTTATCTATCTCGACTTTTTTCATACCCAAGATAGCCCCGTTCATATAAATGTTTTCTCTTCCTGTAAGTTCAAGATGAAACCCAGTTCCCACCTCCAACAAACTTGAGATCCTCCCTTTTATTCTTGCAGAACCTTCTGTAGGTTCAGTTATACGGCTAAGAATTTTAAAGAGAGTTGTTTTTCCAGAACCATTTTTACCTATTATTCCAATTTTTTCACCCTGCTTTACATCAAAGGTAACATTTCTCAAAGCCCAAATCTCCTCTTTTTTCTGAAGAGAAGCAGACATTGAAGAACGTCTAAAAAGAGTTTTCACTTTCTCAGTCACAGTTTCGCGAAAATTTGTATAATTTCTAAATTTCCCCAAACCGTGAGTAATATAATATCTTTTTCCTAAATCAAAAATCTGTATAATTTCCATTTTTTATAGTGTTAAAAAAATCCTTATGTAATTTTGGACTCCGATTTGGAATCTCGTTTTTTTCTCCTACGTTTGTTCAAATACGAGATCCTGAATCAAGTTCTGCCTCTCTCCTATCCCCTAAGGGTAGAAGGCAAAAGCAGGGGCGCTCAGGATAACAGGGAAAAACACCTGTTAAATAAAATCAGCAAAGGTCTTTTCTGTCTTCCTAAAATAGAATAACCCGCCAACAAACATTGCTCCTATTAATATAATAGATGCAATAAACCCTGGCATATAAAGTTTTACCTCACCACCAAGTATCGCCCACCTAAAACCATCTATTACACCCACCATAGGATTTAATGAGTATATAAACCGTAAATGGGGCCATTTTTTGGCTATAACACTACTTGAAAACCCTACCGGTGAGATATATAGCCCCAATTGAACCACAAAAGGGATAGCGTGCCTAAAATCCCTATACTTTACGTTTAAGGCAGCAAAAAACAAACTAAACCCGTAAGCAGCTACAAATGCAATAAAGAGAAATACTGGTAATAAGAATATTCTTGCCGAAGGAGTAAACCTGTAAAAAAGCATTAACACCAACAGAATAACAAAAGAGACAAGAAAGTCTACAAAACCAACAACAACTTTACTTGCAGGTATAATTAAACGAGGCATATATATTTTTGATATCAAACTAACATTGCCTACAACAGAGTTACTGGCAGCACTTAATGATTGAGAAAAAAACTGCCAGGGTAAAAGGGCTGCATATACCATTATAGGGTAGGGAACACCTGTTTCGGAAGGTAAGTTTGCAATTTTTCCAAAAATAACAGAAAATATAACCATTGAAAGCAAAGGTTGTATAATAACCCAAGCAATACCAATAACGGTCTGTTTATACCTTACTTTTATATCTCTCAAAGCAAGGAAATAGAAGAGTTCTCTATAATTCCAAATATCTATCCAATATTGTTTATCAAGCCACCCCGGCTTAATTACTGTTTCATTTTGAGTTAAATTGTTATCCATAATAGAGAGTATTATAACATAAATATAATATTAGTGGTGCTAATTATATTCTCTTGCATCTTTGTTCTTCACGCTTTCTTTTTACCTGCTTTCCCTCCCCTCCTTCCTTTTCCGCCTTGTTTGTCATTGCGAGCCGTGTTTTGGCGTGGCAATTCCCCTCACAAATACTATGGGACAAGACCCCAAGGGTAGAGGGCAAAGACGGAATGGGAGGGGCTCTTTCTTTATTTAAAGTTGTATATTAACTCAAGTTCTCTTTTTACATTATCAAAAACATATAACTCAACAGATTTTTCACCTAATTCTCCCATTTTTTTGGCAAGATCAGCATCTTTTTTTAAAGTAAGTATTCTATCTGCAAAACCCAAAATATCCTTTGTAAAGAGTAGAAAACCTGTCTTACCCTCTTTTACAAGTTCTTTATGTCCTCTATTTATGGAAGAAACAACAGGCTTACCACAAAGCATTGCTTCTATAATATTCAAGCCAAGTCCTTCACGAAAACTTGCAGAGACCACTATATCAGATATTTTAACGTATTTATCAAGATCTGTTCTGTATCCAAGAAATTCTACATTTTTATCAATTCCAAGTTCTTTAACTAATTCTTTTAACTCTTTTTCCATAGGACCATTGCCAGCAAGTAACAACTTAACATCAAAGTTGGTCTTTATAACTTCTGCAACCGCTTTTATTACTGTTGATTGGTTTTTGTTTTTATTAAGTTCTCCTGTGCAAAGAATAATAAAATATTTTTGTGAGTATCCCCTATCCTGCCTCATCATCTCTTTATCTTCTTCAGAGACAGGAAAATATCTTAACGGGTCAACACCTACCCCGTGTATACGAAAAATTTTGGTATTTAGTTTTCTGGAAGCCATTAAATAATCTTCCTCTGTTATAGTAATTATTTTATCAGTATGTCGAGCAAGGTACTTCTCTACTGGATAATATAGAAGCCAATTTATAATAGGTGCACCTTTATAAAAATGGAACCCGTGGGCTGTATAAAACACTTTAACGCCTTTTTTCCTGACCACTCTTGCCGCAAGACGTGTAAGGACTCCGCCCATAGGGGTATTGCAGTGAATTATATCATATCTATTTTCAGCAATTATCTTTTTAAGTTGTTTATAGGCGTCTATATTTTTTTTGCTAAATGGGGAACGGTCAAACGGAATATTGTAAATCTTATCAGGAGAATCAAGTTTTAAGCCGTTCTTTTCTCCCAGATTATCCCTCGCTGCTACGTGAACTTCATATCCGTGTTTATGTAGAATATCTATCAAAGGCTTATGAAACTGAGCTATATGGCTTTGAACTGTTGCTGTTATGAGTACTTTTTTCATTTTAGATTAGGTTAAGGAGTTTCAACATTTCTTTGTTTACTTTTTCTACATCATATTTTTCTTTACATATATTATAACTTGCCTCTCCCATCTCTTTTATTTTTTCAGAGTTGTTGATAAACCATTCCATCTTTTCTGCAAGCGCATTAATATCTTTTACAGGTACAAGAAAACCATTGATACCATTAACTACCGTCTGACGGCAACCGGGAACATTTGTCGTAATTACTGGTCTTCCGCAAGCCATTGCTTCAAGAACTGTTCTTGGAGTACCTTCTCTGTAAGATGGTAAAACAAAAACAGAAGATTGTGCAAGATAGGGTCTTACATCTCTTGTTTCTTTGTAATATTCTATACTTGTATCATCTATGTATGGTCTTATATCATCATATTTTAACGAATCCTGTAATTTTTCAATAGCACCAAGTAGAACAAATTTTATATCTGGATATTTATTTTTTAGTTTTCTTGCAGCTTCAAGGTATTCCACCACTCCTTTATTTCTCAACACTCTGGCTATCATTAAAAATGTAAGTGTTTTAGGTAAAGGTGTCGGTGTGAACTTGTTCATATTGACCCCCGAACCGTTCACAAGTGAGGTCTTATTTTTTGAAACATATCCTGCCTGTAAAAAATCATTCATATCATCTTCATTTTGAAAAATAACCTTATGAGAGCAGGCAAAACCTAATCTATAAAGAAGACCTACTATAAGCGTTAAAATCTTTGTTTTAAAGTTTTTTGTAGTAAAAACATACCCTAACCCTGTAATCATAGAATACCTTTCTTTTACACTTGCAAGTTTTGCAGAAATGGAACCGTATATAACCGGTTTTATAGCATAACTAAATAAAACATCTGGTTTTTCTATTTTAAAAATTTTTAATAAATTTTTCATATAAGTTAAGTCATGCAAAATACCAACGCTGGTTTTCTGCATAGGAAGGTGTATAAAACGAGCACCAAAACTTTTTATTTCTTCTTCAAATCCTTTCTCTGGTCCAATAGCAACAACCTGATGACCTCTCGATGTCATCTCCTTAATCAAATCACCTCTAAAATTTACTATAGTATGGGTGGTAGGACCAATAATCAAGATTTTTTTCATTTTATATTTTATTTTTCCTTTCACTTTTTAAGATTTTATAGATTGGTTCGTAAAGTCCTTTTTGATTAGTCATTTGAAACGAAATACCGCTTTTCCAATTGACTTCTACCAATTCAACTCCTTCGTCAAGAATTGCAATATCCCAACCCAAATACCTGTAATTAGGCATTAATAAATGAGCTTTTTTTACTGTCTTTATAACATTCTCCCAATTAGGAATCTTAAATCCTATTATCTGAACTCCTGTTAAGGGGTGTATAAGATGCTCCTCAATTCTTTTGGTTACTCCTGGTGTATATACTACTCCCGTTTTTATATCTACAGTAGCTACCATTCCTCCGAGTGATATATTATCAACCGGCAGGTTAGATATGCCCACTCTCACATAACAACCGATTATTTCAACCTCTTCTTTACTCAAAAAAGCAACTACTCGGATAGTGTTAACAGAAGAAGGGTTAAGTGACTCCATTGCCCTATTCTGCTTTATAACCTCTTCAATAAGAAATCCTTTCATCTGAGCATATATGCCTTCTAAATCGTCTCCTTCTTTGTAAGAATATTTAGAAATATCTACTCCTTCTGCGCCAATTGAAGGTTTAAAAATAACCTCTTTCTCCTGAATAATAAATCTGCGGAATTCTTCATAATAAGATTTTTTTGTATCAAGCCATTTACGGCTGATAAATTCTGAAAATATTTTATATATTTCTCCTTTATCAAAAGGTCCATCAGTATAATTTTTAGCATTAAATCTCTTTACTATTCCATTCCATCTTCTTCTGGTTAAAAACTTATTTTTTTCCCAGTTACTCTTTTTATAAAACTCAAAGCGTAAATATTCACCAGGCCTGCAACCAAAACGGATAATACTCCATATTAAATCACACCAAAAATAGAGATACATACCCTTTCTAAATGTCTTTATTTCTTGGTTAAATTTAGAGAGAGACTTATAACTATTCCTGCATGCTCGTATTACCTTTTTCATCTTAGTATTTTAATTTTTCCTTTCATTTTTTAAGATTTTACAAATTGGTTCATAAAGCCCTCGTTGATTAGTCATTTGAAACGAAATACCACTTCTCCAATTAACTTCTACCAATTCAACTCCTTCGCCAAGAATTGCAATATCCCAACCCAAATATCTGCAATTAGACATTAATAAATGAGCTTTTTTTACTGTCTTTATAACATTCTCCCAATTAGGGATTTTAAATCCTATTATCTGAACTCCTGTTAAGGGATGTATTAGATATTTTTCAAGATTTTTTGTAATCCCTGGTGTATATACTACCCCAGTTTTTATATCTACAGCAGCTACCATTCCTCCGAGTGATATGTTATCAACCGACAGGTTAGATATGCCCATTCTCACATAACAACCGATTATTTCGACCTCTCCTTTACTCAAAAAAGCAACTACTCGGATAGTGTTAACAGAAGAAGGGTGAAGTAACTCCATCACCTTATTCTGTTTTATAACCTCTTCAATAAGAAATCCTTTAATCTGTGTATATATGCCTTTTAAATCATCTCCTTCTTTATAAGAATATTTAGAAATATTTACTCCTTCTGCGCCAATTGAAGGTTTAAAAAAAACCTCTTTCTCCTGAATAATAAATCTGCGGAATTCTTCATAACCAGATTTTCTTGTATCAAGCCATTTACGGCTGATAAATTCTGAAAATATTTTATATATTTCTCCTTTATCAAAATACTCACCAGTATGATTTTTGGTATTAAAATTTTTTACTATTCCATCTACCCTTCTGGCTGTAAGAAACTTGTCCCTCTCCGAATGACTCTTTTTATAAAACTCAAAACGCAAATATTCGTCTGGTGTACAGCCAAAACGGGAAATACTCCATATCAGATCATACCAAAAGTAAAAGCATAGACCCTTCCCAAATACTTTTTCCTTCTTATTAAATTTATAGAGAGTCTTATAACTATTTCTACATATTCTATAAATTCGTATTATCTTTTTCATTTTTTTCTGTAAAATAAAAAGGTGTATTTATAATAGAGTTTTTCCAGTAAAATACGCTTATTGCTCAAATATGGGCTACGTATGTTTATCTCAAGTGTACTTATTAAACTATTTGCACGTTTGGTAATTTCTTTATGTAACATATCACTTTTCCTATATTCTTTCGGGAACCAGAGGAACATATCTATCAATTTTCTGTTGTTAAATGGCATCGTAACTGTACGTCTGAAGATATTCTGTCCGACTATTACAGTAGAACCCCAGAAAGTTGAGTAGATTTCCCAAAAATGAAGATCTATATGTTTATAATTATATAAAGGCATATCAAGATTTATCTCTTTGAGGTAATTTGCATAACAATTGTCTGCTTTGCGCATCAAGAAAGGTGAAAAAACGTATTTTGCCTGAAGAACGCTGAAATGTCGGGGGGTCAAAATATCAGGAAAAATAACACCACCCCTCTGTTCCCGGGACACTCTCCCTATTTCCGATACATTAGATTTAAGTTCTACATCAAAATCCTCTTTTCTGTAAAAATATATATATTTTCTAACTTCATTTTCTTTAAGTATGCTACTATATGACAAATTATGAGTGATTACTTGCTTTAATAAAGAATAATCTTTTACCTCTAAATTGTTATTCTGAATAGGATATATTTTGTGGTCAATACCGAGTTCTTTACATATTATGTAGGCAGCATTTGCATCTATAACTTCTGATGGTTTGCTATGAAAAGTAAAGCATTTTAATTTATCATAAAGCCCGTTAGCACAGGCAAGTGTTGTTTTACTATCCACTCCACCTGTTAAGGAAATGGCTGTTTTTTTCCATCTCTGTACACACAATTGTATATTCTTATTTAGCAAGGATATTATTGAGTCAACAGTCTTTTCATATTCTTCAGGTTTAAGTTCAGGATGTGGTTTTACAGGGAAAAACCTGTTAATATTAAATGATTCTTTATATTCAAGATAAATATTTGGACCAAGATTTTTTAATTCTTTGTAAGGAGTTAAGTTCCCAGGCAGATGGTTATTACTGTATTTGTAGAACCATTTACCTGTTAGTTTTTTAATAAAAGGGTCCATATCTAAGTTGCATATATCAGCAACCAATTGAGGATGTGAAGTAATATAAACATCTTTTTTAAGTAAACCATAACAGCACGCCTGCCTACCTGAACAATCTTGAACAGCAATTAATTTTCCGTTATCATTCAAGATAATTAGATGAATGCCGGTTAGCTCGCTTATCTTGTCAAAAAATGCTTCCAAACTCTGAGTATAAGCCATTAAACAATCTTTAAGGATTTCTTCTTCTTTATGCTTCATATCAAAAGGGTTGTAAGCGTGCCCTATGAGAGAGATTTTTAATCCGTTTTTTTCGTATATATAGCAGTTTTGCCATTTATGGCAGAATATATTTAATTCAAAATCATTATTTAAACTACCAAAGGGACACTTCTTCCATTGGTCATAAAAAGGATATGAGGATAGGTTAACTTTGCTATTAGTTATAAGATAACCTCTACAGAATAATGTTTCTCTGTAATGTGGGTGATTATCCAGGATTTCTTTTATTTTATTTTTTTTCATTTATTATCCTTTTATTATACTTGACCAAGACGAAGGTCGGCCCTACACAAAAACGCCGAGGTAACAACCTTCATCACTCGCAAACAGACAAAAGACCCCGATGAGAGATTCCGGATCAAGTCCGGAATGACTGGCAAGGGGAGTATCCTGTTTTATCGTTACGTTTTACTTTTTCCCTCAACCTGCTAACTCCCCCTCACCCTTTTCCGCCTTCGGCGAGAGTGCCACGTTACGAAACACTCGCAAAGTCGGAATGGGGGACCAAAATATAAATCTCTACCTTTTTCTCTTTATTCACCTATTTTTGCCATAACCGTGTTTTATAATCTCTCTTTTAAGATTTAAATATATTAGTTCAAACAACCTTTTGTTTATCATATCAGAAACAAAAGAGTTGTGAGGGGTTATTATAACATTTTTCATATTCCAAAGGGGACTTTCTTGAGGTAATGGTTCTTTTTGAAATACATCAAGAGCAGCCCCATATATAATGCCAGCATCAAGTGCTTCTAAAAGGGCTTTTTCGTCAAGAAGTTTTCCTCTTGCGGGGTTTACTATTATACTGCCTTTTTTCATATCAAAAATTCGGTCTCTATTTATAATGTTTCGAGTTTCTGCTGTGAAAGGAAGAGTTAAAATAAGAATATCTATTGATTTAAGAATATTATCTATTTCAACAGGCGTGCAAACTTTGTCAACAAGATTTTCTTCTTCTGGCTTAAGTTTTCTCTTATCCATAGCAACTATATAAACTCCAAAAGGTTTAAGCCGTCTGGCTATCTCTTGTCCGATATTTCCGAAACCTGCTATAAGAACCTTTTTATCAGTTAGTTCCAGAAGTGTTCTATCTTTCTCCCATATTTTACTATTCTGTTGTTCAAAAAACTTTCTGCTTGACTTGTAAATCTCCAAAATTTTAAGAATTACCCATTCAGAAATAGGTATAGCATAGGTTTTTCCAGCATTTAACACAAGTATATTATGTTTTTTTGTATATTCAAGAGGCACTCTTTCCAAGCCAACGCTTGTAAGTTGTATAAATTTGAGGTTCTTGAATTTGGAGATGTCATTGTATAGAAAAAGTTGGTTACAGACTACAATATCTATTAAGGATACATCTATTTTAAGCGGAATACGCTCGTCTGAAACAGAAGTTATATTAAAACCGAGGGAGTTAATTTTGTTTAGTTGTTCTTCTGTATATTTAAAAGCGCTTGTAAGTAGTATGTTCATAGTATTGTTTTTTTATGTTGTAATTAAAAACATAAATACCCCCCTCACCCCAACCCTCTCCCCATAGGGTAGAGGGAGAAATCGGAGGGAGTGTTTCCCTTTTCGCCTTCGGCGAGAGATACCTCGCAAAGATAAAACACCCCCCTGATGAGAGATGCCAGATCAAGTCCCTCGGGAGTACTCGGGATAAATCCGGAATGACAAACAGGGGCAAAAGTACTGTTATTTTATGTTAGAAATTATTTCTTCCACTTTTTTAACCAACTCTATACGGTTCTTTTCAAAAAACTTATCATCTCTTTTTTGTATCTCTGCCTCATATTCTCTGAAACGTTTGAGTTCTATTTTAAATAAATTTTCAATCTCATTTAAATCAGTTATCACACCTGTATTACAAAAACTTCTTGACAATATCACCATACTTGAACCGAGCCGATAATGTTCAGGTATTATCTTTTCTGCTGGCAAAAATCCTTTACCAAGGGAGGCTACTCCCCCAAACCCATAAGGAATTCCTTTTGATTTAAATTTGCTACATAATTTTTCTACTGTTCCGTTAGCAAGAGGTTCAAATAAAAATTTCATTCTATAACTTAAATGTAGATCATTTAACCCAATATAGATTGAGTCTATACCTTCTAATTCAACTATTTCGTCTATCTTTTCTACTGCAGAAGCAGTTTCAACAAGAAGACAGGTTTTAATTCTTTTATCTACATATTCAAGGAAAGTTTCTACTTCTTCAACTGTTTTAAAGTAAGGTAGCATAATAATATCTGCCCCATTATTTATAACTTTATCAATTTCTCTCTTTGAAGATATGTTTATAGGATTAACTCTAACAATCAACTTGGAACTGGTAAGAACTTTCTTGATTTTTATTATATCCTCAAAATGGTGTTTTGAAATAACTGTATCTCTACCCTTCTGTCTTTTCTCTTTACCTTTTATTTCAAGGTCAATAAAAATTAAATCAACACCATTGTTTTCTGCTATTATTGCAATCTCTTCTTGGTTTGTTATATATATAAGTTTAAGCATTTGTTTTTTTGGTTACCGTCTCTTTAATATTCAAATTATCTTTCATAGCTGCTACTTTTAAAACAGATTTTAACAGAATCTTTATATCAAACTGGAGTGATATTTTATCTGCATACTCAATATCGTACTCTATTCTTTTATGCCATTCTACATCTTTCCTACCATTGACCTGTGCCCATCCGGTAACACCAGGTCTTACATTAAAACGTTTACGTTGTTCAATAGAATACTCCTCAAAAGGCCAGGGGTGGTAGGTTAAGACAGGGCGAGGACCTATCATAGACATATCACCTTTAATAATATTTATAAATTGAGGAAGTTCATCAAGGCCTGTTTTTCTTATAATTTTACCTGTACTTGTGACCCTTTTATCTCCCTTTGTCTCATAGACACCTTTCTGTTCTGAACCAAGATACATTGAACGGAATTTATACATATTAAAGACCTTTCCGTTTAACCCAAGGCGCTCTTGTTTATATATTACAGGTCCTTCTGATTCTAATTTTACCGCAACACCTATAAGAATCATAACAGGTGACATAATTACCAGCCCCATTGATGAAACAAAGATATCTATGCTTCTTTTGATTTCAGAGTATTTCATTAGGTTTTCCTTTAAAAGCCCCTCTCGATGAGAGATTCCGGATCAAGTCCGGAATGACATATAAGGGGGAGTCTCATCTTTTATCGTTACGCCTTTCATTTTTCCTTAGCCTGCTAACTGCACCCCTCATCCTACGCCAAGGTATACCTACCGAAGCTTGTATTTTAGCGTAGGTTGGCTTCGGCAGACAAGCCTTCGCAATGACAAACAGAGGCAAAGGTTGAATAGGGGGTGGAGGGAGAAAAAAATGTTATGCTTTTTTTTCATATAAAACTTTTCTCTGTGTAGCAACGTAATCAAGCAGAAAAGCAAGGAATATCCCTAAAAAGAACGATAAAAAAGTAGCAATAAATATATTTCTTTTGATGTTTGGTCCATCTTTCACCTTTGGAACGACAGCCCAGTCCAGCACTTGCACAGTTGGAAGGTCTCTTACTTCCTCTACTTTAATCTGTTCAAACTGCTCAGTTAAAACCCTGTACAAGTTTTCCTGTTGCCTTAAATCTCTCATAAGTTCTGCCTTTTCAGTTTCCATAGACGGTATTTTAGCAACAGTTTTTTCTAACTCAGATATCTCTCTTTTTAACCTTATTACTTCCGGATTATTTGATGTTGTATATTGTAGTTTTGAATCCAATTCAAATTTTTTGGCTATAAGCTGGCTCTCCAAACTACTTGCTGATGCCATAGTGGAAGAGTCTCTGCTTCCAGAAAGTCCGTGCCTTACATTATAAGATTCAAGACGCATCTCTGCTGTTCTGAGGGATTTTTCTACCTCTTCAAGACGTTTTTCAATAAACTGCCTTTTATGGCCTGCATCCTTTTTGCTAAATGTAGCATAAAATTTGTCAAGATTAGTAACATATAGGTTGGCTATCACGGCTGCTCTTTCTGGGTTAGCGTCTGTAATACTTATTTTTATGATATTTTCGTCAGAAAGACCTATCTCTGGAACTGGTACAAAAACTTCTTTATCTGTTTCTGAGATTTGTATCAGTTCTTTCCTAACTTCCTCTCTTAATGTTCTACTCTTTAAGAAAGATGTAAATATATCGCTACTGCTCATACCCCCGTAATATGCCATTGAACGATAGGAGTAGCCTTCGCCTGCACCGGTAGAAGGAAGTATGCTTGCGGTTGCTCTATAAACATCGGGCTTCCTTGAGGTATAAATAAAAGCTGCTATTACCAGAACGACCATAATACCTATAATAAGCAATTTGTATTTCCAGATTGTTCGCCAGTAATCCAGAAGGGTTACTTCTTCTTTCATTTTTTTGCTCCCTCAATTTGTTAAATTTAAGTGAACTTTTTTTGTTTCCTTCCATTCCTTTCCGCTTACAACAAGATTGCCGCAGTCGTAAAAAACATTCCTTCGCAAAGACGGAATAAGGGTAGAGGACAAAAAAACACAAAATTAGAAAATTTTTGTAGTAACTGCCACTACCATAGCCGCTTTATACATAATATCTATTATATCTCTCATTTCTCGACGGACAGAAACTATCTCTATCTTCTCAGGAGCAACTATAGCATCTCCCGGTTCAAGTATATAACCCATACCTGGCTTAACAATAGTTCCATCAACTTTAATTATATATAATTCTCTTTTATTTGCAGCAGGAGTAAAACCACCAGCCATTTTTAAATACTTGCTATAAGGCATTTTCTCTCCATAAACAAATGTTGTAGGATTATAAACAGCTCCCATTATACTAACTACGCCAGGATTTTTTGGTATGGTTAAAGAATCCCCATCTTCCAACTCCATATCATACATCTTTTCACCAGGTTTGGTAGCAAGAGAGATGACAATCCTGCCGTCTGGTTCAATTGTTTTAAGTTTTTCTACAAGTGCCTGTTTTTTTATTAGTTCGTCTTCCTGTTTGGATATATCAGTAGAAGTCAAAGTTCCAAGTGTGCTAATCGGAGAAAGAAGTTCCAACTCAAGTTGGTTAATCATCTTATCCATCTGCTTTCGCTGAGTCTGACGTATCTCTTCTCTGGTAAAAACAGCTCCTCTTATATAAGCGTCCTCAGTCAACCCACCTGCTCTTGCAATAATAGAAGTTATCGTCTCACCTTTCTTTATAGTGTAACTGCCGGGAAATCTCACTTCTCCACCTATAGATACTGTTTGGTATAATTGCCAGTCAGGAATCGACCTTATAAAGAGATAGTCGTCATAAAGAAGGGTAAGGTTGTGGGCAGGATCGTTCTCCATTACTTTATCAAGGTTTATGTAGTACCTAAAGTTTTCTACTCCAGTTGAGTTTGGCACAGCTCTTGCAAGTTCGGCTTCTTGTTTGTAGGCATATTTTCTTAATCCACCAGCAAGTTTTATTAAATCAGATACTTTCATTTCTTCTCTGTAAATATAATCTCCAGGTGAAGGGACAGCCCCAACAATTTTTACTTTAGGTTGTTCTTCGTACTGCCACTTTGAATATATTTCTATTGTATCATAAGGTTTTAGAAGTTTGTCTTCTTCTTTATCTTTATTTAAAATAGCATTTTTCGGATTAAAAAATATAAGTTCTCTCTCATAAGATGGGATTCTTACTCTTTCTATCATACCATAATCAAGGTTTGTCTCAGGAAGAAGGTCTTTCTCTACGTCAACAAGAATATCACTTACTCTAATACCTTCACGCCATTGATAAATACCTGGTCTAACAACATTACCTTTTAAAGTAATAGCGTTGGTCAACCTTTCTGAAATAGAATATATTATTACTACATCTCCATTGATAAGTTTTATGTTATCTTTGCTGCTATCCAGATCTGATAGATTACTATCAACAACAATTTTTGATTCGTTCTGTGATATTCTTTCTACTTGCACCCTTTTAATATACCCTGTAGCACTAACCCCGCCAGCCATTGATACAAGGTCAGAGATAGTGGAGTCTTCGCGTATTTCGTATATTGCCGGGTTAACAACATTTCCAATAATAGCAACAAGTGGACCAACAGAAGGGACAAATATAACATCTTCAGGTTGAAGTTTTATATCTTTTGATTTGTCTCCTTTGAGAAGAAATTCATACATATCAAAACTTGTTATGGTTTTACCCTCTCTTTTAAGATGAATATCCCTCATAGTGCCGGTAATAGAAGGGCCTCCAGAGACAAAAAGAGCGTTGACTAAGGTTGATAGAGAAGAGACCGTATAATTACCAGGTTTTTTAACGTTCCCAACAAGATAAACAGGTATACTTCTAAGTTGCCCCAAACTAACATTTAATTGAAACTCTCTATAAAATTTTGAGATTTCTTTCTTTAAAAACGATTCTAAGTTTCCATAGGTAAGCCCTACCACGCTAACAGTACCTATTGAAGGCATTGTTATATTACCATCTCTATCAACCTCAAGGTTCCAGACCCCTTCTACCATACCCCATATATTAATCCTTATTTCATCACCGGGACCAATTACATAAGCGTTATTAACCGGCACAGATTGTACTGGTGTAAATGTCTCTGGGGGAACAGTAAAAAAGTTGTAACCAAAATGTTCAACCTCTCGAGATATAGAGGTACTTGTTTTATCAAGAAGGTATTTTTGGAACGCAGAATACTCTTTTACTTCTTCTGCGAGTGGTAGAGAAATATCCTCAGATAGAGGTGATTTGAGTAATACTTCTTCTCCTTTAGTTGGGAGAGCATTAGATACAGGAGCAATAGGCACAGTATTACGAATACCTGTAGAAGGAGCAAGTTTTTGAGGCAATATATTTGGAACTGTTGTCTGCCCAAAAACTTCATAAGCAAAAATAATAGAAAGAAGAATTGTAAAATTAAAAATTACTCTTTTAAAATTCATTATACCTCCATATAAAGTATTAAATTATCAAAAAATTGTATATCTTATAATACGCCAATCCTCATTCCTTTTCACCAAAATTGTTAACCTGAACTTGTTTCATAATCTCTAACCTAACCCGTGTAACGGGAGTCGTAAAAGCGAGATTCCGGATCAAGTCCGGAATGACATACTAGGAGTACCTCATTCTTTATCATTACGTCTTTCGTTTTTGGTTAAGTTTCTAACTGCCTCCCTCGGAGGTGCTCGGGATAAACCTCGCAAAGACGGAATGGGGGGCTGTTAACAAAAGGTTCAAGCCTTTTGTTCCCCTACTCTGAGCCTGTTAAGCCCCTCGGGGGTACTCGGGATAGATCCAGAATGACAAACAGGGGCGACAACCAATTGACGATTAAACTATTCTGCCAATTGGTTCAAATAATTACGTATATATATAGGTGTATACTCTCTTATAAAATTATACAAACTAAGTTGTTTCACAGGTTGTCCTGTATCTCTTGACCAAGGAGCAATTGAAGTAGAGTAGTAACCTCTCGAATCCGAAGACCAGAGGGCTCTTACAGGCAAGGCAAACCCTACACCTTTATCAGAATAATTTCTGTTGGGACCAGTAAATCCTTTAGTATCAGTTTTTGAGTACCACATAAATACCTTGCCGCCTCTTACATCTCTTGAAATATCTAACCTTACACCTTTATCACCACCAAGAAACTTGCCAACTTTTGCACTAACAGTTGTTTCAAGTTTAGGAAAATATGAGTACAAATTAATAAATTTAGTAGTTGCAGAATCGTCTCCAAGTCCAAAAAGAGAATCTGGTTCTCTTTTATTTGCCCAGGTTATTTCATTTCCCAAAGCAACTCTTCCTTGAAGGAAAGTTCTTAAATATTCCACACCAATGCCTGCGTATTGTAGTTCAAGGTATCCTGCCGTTAACCTAAAATAATTATTTTCACTAACTTTCAAAAACTGGTTAACATAAAGATTATCAACAGATAGACCTGTACTATCAAGATATTTAGATATATCGCTTCTAACTGGTTTATTTGATGATGGCTTATTTCTTGTAGAAACATTGCTATATAACGGCATTTTCAGAGAACTCACTACACTTAATCCATTATTAATATCTTTGGCAAGAGAAAGGGCAGGTCCAACTCTATACTTAAAAAATCCGGAAGGATCATTCCAATAACTTTCCAGTTTTATCGGTTCAAAATGGTAGTATATAGGATTATGTTTATCAATCATATTGACATATTCCTCGTTCCACCATACTGATTTTTCTGATATTTTATTGCTAACCTTTATCTTTTGAGAAAGCTCTTTTTCGCTAATTTTTTGGTTAAGATAATCTATATAGTCAGCCCTTGAGACAGCAACCTCTACCATTGGTACATCAATCTGTTTTAACACTATACAGAGTGTTTCAATATCAGAAGGCATCATAACCGAAGCTACTCTTAAAGCACGCCCTATTGCTTTGGTATGAAAAAGGTACTTTCGGTTCTCAATCTCTATATAAAAGGTTTTCATATCTGAAGATAAAGCCACCTGCACATTTTTAAGGTCTTCATCAGAGAGCATATTTTGTATTGAAAGAAGTTTTTGAGGGAGGGTTTGAGCTACAAGTTGTTCTGGTAAAGGAGCCCAATCAACAGGTCCATAAAAAGGTGGATCGTCTCTTTGAGGTACTATTGTTGAGCCAAAAGGATATGTTAAAGCAACAAAAACACTATGTTTATCTCCCCTCTGATATGAATATCCACAAGATAACCAATCTTTAGGGTACCAACGGACTCCATAATTGTAAGGTGAAGAAATAGTACCTCTACCAAGAGCAAGTTTTTCCGTAGGGTCATACTCAAAGATTAAAGATATATTATCTCTTGCTTTCCATTCCACCCCGCCAAAAAGACCGTCAAGTTCCCTCTTTTTTTTATTATTCTTATTAAAAATAGTACCAAAAAAATCGTCCCCGTATCCAAGAGTAAAGTCAAAATCACCAATCTGTTTACTTGCAGCAATATATTCAGTAAAAAAAAGTTGGGTTCCGTGAAAATCATTCACACCAACAGAGATAGATGGTAGAAAGGCGTTCTCTTCAAAAAGTTGAACTTTAAAATCAGCAATTTTATCCTTATAATACCCATACCCAGACCAGCCGCCCCCTGTAAATTTTTTATCTCTTAACTCCATTATCCTTCCGTTTACTTCAAGGAAGGGGAAAAAACCAAAAGTTACAGAATAATTTCTGTAAGGGTAGCAATCAGAAAAGGTGAACCTAACGTCTCCATCATTTATAACTCGACCGTTAGGAACTCTTAAAAGTCCTGTGCCACCCCAATCAGTTGTTCCACTATAAAGAAGAGTTGGTAGAAGTAAAAAAAGAATGAATTTAAGTTTTGACATTATTTACAAAGTTCCTTTTCTCATATAAAAGCAAAGGGGATAACTCAAATTAAATGAGTTAGCCCCTATTATCATAACTATTCACCTTTATTAAACTAATGATGGTCCGCTGCATGGTGGTCAGTTGCTGAATGACCTTGGGTCGGATGAAAATTTTTACTCGCCTCAAAAAGTTTCTTCTTGGGCGTACTGCTTGTTGCTGTCACAGTAGGAGTACCAGAGGTATGGTGTTCTGCAGCATGATGATCAGTTGTTGAGTGGACATTGGTCGGATGAAAGTTTTTGCTCTCCTCAAGCATCTTCTTCTTGGGTGCATTTTTTGCTACAGAAGGAGAATCAGGGGTATGGTGTTCTGCAGCATGGTGATCAGTTGTTGAATGGACATTGGTCGGATAAAAACCTTTGCTCTCCTCAAAAAATTTTTTCTTGGCTCTGTTTTTATTCTCATCATTAGCAGAGGTGCGATCATACATCTGCGAAGTTAAAGGTTTTGATGTTCCTGTTGCCGCAGATATTATTAGCCCTAATATTATAGGGGCTGCACCTATTGCCATTTTTGAGGCATAACCAGAAACTGCTGATTCTGTTAATCCTACTGAAACACCAGCAGAATTAAATGCTTCTGCTATTTCTTTTGGCGTACCAACAAAGTATCCCCCCCCAAGTTGTTGAGGAACAAGAACACCAATCTGTTCTTTAGATAGATTTTCTGGCAGTTCTTGGTAGAAAACAATATTTGGTTGCTCATTTAAAAGTTTCAATTGTCCTTCAGTAATACTATAGGGTTTGATACTTCTAACTTTTGTAGGTGCCAGTTTTCCTGCTGAATGCAGGTTTACAGGTACTGTTGAAATAAGTAGCCCTACAATCATAGTAAAACTCAAAATTCTTTTCATTGTGCCCCCTTTATGAATTTATAGTTTGATACTACTATTTTACATATACTTTTAATTCTGTCAAGCATAATATATTTAAACCATTGTTTTGCTTATCTGCCTTGCATATTGAAAATACTTTTTATTGTTTTAATCACAATTATTAAGTCACTTAAAAAAGAAGATTTTTTTAGATAAATTAAGTCGTAGTAAAGTTTAATTTTGTTGTCTTGCATATTAGATGCATACTTATGGTTTACCTGTGCCCAACCAGTAATACCGGGTTTTAAAATAAACCTTGAATTGTATAAAGGAATTTGTTTTTCAAGTAGATTAACAAAATACTCTCTTTCAGGTCTTGGTCCCACTATACTCATTTCACCTTTAAGAACATTTATAAATTGTGGCCACTCGTCTATTCTCGTTTTCCTCAAAAATAGACCTATGTTAGTTATTCTTGTGTCATTTTCCTCTGCCCATAAAGGTTTGTCTGTTTCTGCTTCTGATACCATTGTTCTAAATTTAATAATATGAAATTTCTTTTTATTTTTTCCCAATCTTTCTTGTAAATAAAAAACAGAACCTTTGGACGTAAGTTTTATTAGAAGAGGAATAATAATGTAGAGAGGCAAAGAAACTAATATGCCGATTATTGAACCAAAAATATCAACCCCTCTTTTTAGAGAGGAGTTATAATAATCTTCTGATTTTTTTCTCATAATTTAACTCTATTATCTTTATTAAAGAACCAATCAATTATAACATATTGCAGTTATGTGGCAATACTGATATAATATGAAGATGACAAAAAAGTATGTGGTGTTATTTACTCTCTCTGGGACTACGACGCATACACCTTCCCCTTTTTGCCTTCTACCCTTTGGGAGAAGGAGCAAGGATAAGGGGTTTATCCCGACAGTTTTTCTGAGGGAGGCTGTTTGCTTTATGCTTTTGTTTTTATACGTTACCCCCCATTCCGTCTTTGCGAGTTTAAGGACATAAAAGAGAAGAACAATAGTGAGGTTATTCATTAAATTGGCAGAATATTATAAACAGTAAGGAGGAAAAATGGCAGATAAAGAGAATACAATAGATATAAACTCAATCTATGTTCCCTCAGAAAATATTGTTTCAAGAGAAATTGAAGACACAATCGTTATTATTCCTTTAACCTCAGGTGTGGGAGATATGGAAGATGAACTTTACACTTTAAATGAAACGGGGAAAGCTATCTGGAAAAAACTTGATGGCAATAGAAATATCAAAGCCCTTGCGAAAGAACTATCTTCCACTTTTGAGGCACCAATTGAGACTATTGAAGAGGATATTGTGGGATTATTACAAGAACTTATGAATAGAAATATGGTCGTTGAAAAAAAGTAGTGGTTAATCTTTTCCAATGGAATATAAGAAAAAGCCTGCCCTCTACCATAAAAAACAATCTGAAATTCTGCTCTCCTCAGAACTCTTTCTTTCTATAGCCCAAGACGTCTTGAATAAAGGCTTGCCTTTCAGATTTAGAGCCACTGGGTTTAGTATGTTACCATTCATAAAAAACAGTGATGTAATAACAATTTTACCTGTAAAAAATTGTACAATTTTTATTGGAGATGTTGTAATTGTTGCAGACCAATACAACAAAAAGGTAGTAGTCCATAGAGTTGTAAATAGAAGTAAAGATTCTTATCTAATTAAAGGAGATAACTGTTTTAAATTTGATGGGTTTGCCTCTCTTAATGAGATATTAGGAAAAGTAGTAAAAATCGAAAGAAAAGGAAAAATTACACGTCTTGGTATTGGAGGTGAAAAGAGAGTGATTGCTTTCTTATCAAGAAATCGAGTATGTATATACTTATCCTTCCTTTGCAGAAAGGCACTTATTTTTATAAAAAACGACTTGTTTAAAAAACCATCTCTGTAGCTCTTCCCAGAATATGGTGGTGCCCCTCTTTAAAATATTTTAGCAATACAAAACCTGATTCTAAGAGTTCGTTTTCAATCTCTTTGACAGTAAAAAAATGAACAAAACCTCTCGAATCAAGAGAGTCTCCTTCTTCAACAAGAGTTCTTCTTAAAACTCTCCTTATAGCATTTGCAACAAAAAATATATGTTTAAGTTTCTCTGTGCTGGTGTCTGATTTAGACCAGAAAGAAATAAGTATTGGAGCCCCTATTTTGACCTGCCCTCTCATATCTTTAAGAAAATTTATGCGTGCTTTTTTTCCTTGTATATGCATATAAGCACACCATCCTATTATCAACCCATCGTAACCCAAGCCTCTTTTAAGACATTTGTCAGGAGGCACATAAAAAATAGAAGGTTTTATTCCTTCTTCTATAAATATCTTTTCAGAAAAGGTGACCATATCAGGATTACATTCAAACCCATAAGCATCATAACCATTTTTTTTTAGGGCTAACACTTCTCTACCTGCTCCAGCACCAGCAACCAACAAAGTTTTTTTATCAGCAAAATATTTTTCAAGAGCTTGTTTCTCCCATTCCCATAACCCGCTTTTATTATATTTTTTATTAAAATAGAGAGTAGAACGAGAATAGTTAAAAGTGTCTATCTGATGAATATCTGTTTTGGTAAGAAGACCCAGCCAGAATCCATAAAAAATTCCAGAAAATTTATAGGTCAAAAAAGTCGGTACCTTTTCCCAGAATTTTGAAATAAAGACGTATAATATTACTATTGGTCTGTATCTTTTAAATATTTTTACTTTAAGTTTCATTATGATTATTAAAACATTTACCAATTTCAATGTCAAAAAGTAGGTTGCCACGTTGAGAAACCCCTCCTACGCCAAGGTATACCTGCCGAAGCTTGTATTTTAGCGTAGGTTGGCTTCGGCGGGTAAAGCTCGCAAGACAAACTACAAAAGACGGAATGGGGGGAGAAGCAAGAAGAAAAGTGTTTTTCTTTAATTCAAGTTATACCATAAAAAACTAAAAATTTTTTATTACTGAGAAATGTAATATAATGATTTATTATACTTAATTTGAACTTATAAAGTATTAAAATATTAAGGAACCAAAATAATGAAAAAAGGAAGAGTCATAAAAAAAGAGTTGTCAGAGTTTTCCTTGTGGGAAAAAATATATAGAAATAATATGTTGATAGATATTGAACTTGAATTGACTGCTAGATGCAACAATAACTGCAGGCACTGTTATATAAACCTTCCACCTGGCGATGAGAAAACAAAAGAGGAAGAATTAACGTTTGAAGAGATATTAAAGTTTACAGATGAAGCCGTTTCTTTGGGAGCAATGGGTTGTCTTATAACAGGCGGAGAACCTCTATTAAGGAAAGATTTTTTTGATATCTATATTGCTCTTAAGAAGAAAGGATTACTACTCTCTGTATTTACCAATGCAACCCTTATAACAGAAAAGCATATAGAACTTTTTAAAAAATACCCGCCAAGAGAGCTTGAAGTATCTGTCTACGGAGTTACCCCGGAAACATACGGGCGAGTAACAAGGAATCCCAGTTCCTTCAACTCTTTTCTGAAAGGAGTTGACCTGCTTATAAAAAACAATATTAAAACAACATTTAAGGCGATGGCTTTACGTTCTAACGTTCACGAATTGCCTCTAATATCTAAGTTTTCTAATATAAGAACAGCCGGTTCTTTTAGGTATGACTACCTTTTACATCTTCGTTTTGACGGGAATGAAAAACGTAATAGAGAAATAGTAAAAGAACGCCTCATCCCAGAAGAGATAGTCAAACTTGAAAAAAGTGACCCTAAGAGGTTTTCAGCAATGAAAAGAGAATGCTCTGATATTCTGATTGATGGGGAACCTAATGATGAAATTAAAGACGTACTGTTCAGGTGTGGAGCAGGTGTTGGTACCTGCACAATAGGTTACAACGGAACATTACGATTGTGCTCTTCTTTGTGGCACCCAGACTGTATCTATGACCTTAGAAAAGGCTCTCTTACAGATGCTTATAATAATTTTATTCCAAAAGTAAGAAATATGAGGAGTACTAATAAAAATTATTTTAAGAAGTGTGGTAGATGTGAAATTATAAATCTTTGCTTATGGTGCCCTGCTCACGCACATCTGGAAACAGGTTTTTTAGATGAACCGTCAGACAGTTTTTGTGAAGTTGCTAAAGCAAGAGTAGAAATGTTTAATAAGTAGACATAAATAAGTGGGGGTTAACCCCCCCACTTAAAGTTGTAGTATAACGGTTAGATTTTATGGTCAGTTATTATGTAAAAGCTCTTTTGTGACAATCAACATAGGTAGCGCTTTCTCTCACAAGACATCTGCGATCAACTTTTTTGTCCCCAGGTCCAGTTTCTGTAAAACCTGATACCATTTTACAAGCCTTTAAAACAGATTCTTCTGGTTGACCTTTTGTTAAAATTACCAATTCAGGTTTTTCCCATTTCATCTTATTCATCCTACTCTCCTTTTTCTTATTTATAAATTAATAAAGTTATAAATTAATAAAGTTTTAATCAATACTATACATTATAATTAATCATTTTATTTTGTCAAGTCTTAGTCTTTTATAATACAAAATGAGCCTGAAAGAGGGCTCGGTTTCAAATACAGATTGAGCCTAAAGAAAAAATGGGTCATAATATAAGGTTATGACACTAAACATGAAAGACACGGCTATAA
>Ga0172382_10001208_pt1 | contig 47011 bp, 40 predicted proteins | sample Leawel138RmetaG_FD_122245 | JGI IMG/M metagenome (GOLD analysis project Ga0172382, IMG submission 122245) | Leachate microbial communities from a municipal landfill in Southern Ontario, Canada - Leachate well 138R metaG | ecosystem: Engineered > Solid waste > Landfill > Unclassified | place...
GGGGCCCCACGCAGTGGGGATCGCAGCCGCGAACTCAATCGGCAAGCCGACCGCGATTGCTGTAACTCAAACACGCCGGTAACGGAGGCTTGCAGAATGAGCGCGCGGAGAGGGGCCCCGCGCAGTGGGGATCGTAGCCGCGAACTCAATCGGCAAGCCGACCGCGATTGTCGTAACTCAAACACGCCGGTAACGGAGGCTTGCAGAATGAGCGCGCGGAGAGGGGCCCCTTGTAGGAGCGGCGCCTCGCCGCGATTGCACCCCAAAACAACCGCCGCGCCCCATCAACCGCCAAATCGGCCAGGGGGCTGGCCTCCATCAAAAGGCTTGACAGAGAACAGAGTATCTACAAAAAACCGTCGTGCATTGCGCCCCTGCAGGAGCGGCGCCCCCGCCGCGGTGGAGCGTGCAATGGGCCAGAGCGCCGCCCTCCTGCAACAGCTGCCGGTTGCCTGCTCCCGCATGCAGGGTGCACAGCAAAGGACAAGGCCATGATGCCAGCCATCCCCGTCTGGGCCGAAGTCATCGTTGCAGTCCTGCTGCTCGTCAGCGCCGTGTTTGTCCTGGGCGCCGCCTGGGGCGTGGTCCGCATGGACTCCTACTTCCTGCGCATGCACCCGCCGGCGCTGGTCTATACCGGTGCCACCTGGAGTGTCTGCCTGGCGTCTATCATCTATTTTTCGATGCAGAACCAGGCGCTGCAGCTGCGCGCCTGGGTGATCGTGATCCTGCTGGCTATCACGGTTCCGATCACCACGGTGCTGCTGTCGCGCGCCGGCCTGTTCCGGGCGCGTACGCAAGGCCAGCGCAATTCGGTGCCGCCGCCGCTGCACCCGGTGCAAGGCCCCCCTTTCCCGGCAGAGCACGACGCCGGGGCGCATGACGGATGACCTCGCTGGCGCATCGATGATTGCGGCTGCGCCGCCATGATGGGAGGTTGAGCGCGGTGCGGTATACGCCATTGGCTGGACGCTGGACGCTGGACGCGCAACCGCTTCATCGATGCCGCGCAGCGGCAGGGTCATCCAAGCGCAGCGAAGTCATCCATCATCAGGCGCCTGCCGCGGCCTGCGTGGCGCCCGACTGCATCGCATCGGCGTAATCCTGCAGCTCGGCAAGCAGCACGCGCAGCGCGGCCGTCTTGTAGCGGCGCTCCATGTACGCCACGTGCAGCCACAGGTCAACCGGCGTGTATTCCTCAAGCGCAGGCTCCAGCTCGTCCCGCGCGATATAAGTGTTTATGGCCCGCCGGGCGGTCCAGATCACGCCCAGGCCCTGCGCGGCCAGCGCGGCCAGCGGCGTGTGGTCGGTCACGCTGAAAACGGGGTCCAGCGGCAGTTCAAACGGCTTGCCATCGACCTGGAACTGCCAGCGCGCCGCCTCGCCGTACAGGCTGTACGCCAGCTGCGCATGATCGCGCAGCTGCGCAGGATGGGTGGGCTTGCCGTGGCGCTGCCAGTACTGCGGCGACGCCGCGGCCACATGCGTGATCGGCAGCAGCCGCTTGACGATCACGTTGGCATCGTCGATGGCGCCGATGCGAAACGCCAGGTCAATGCCCTCGTCAACCAGGTTGACGACGCGGTCGGTCACGTGCATGCTGATGGACACGTCCGGGTGGCGCTTCAGGTATTGCGCCAGCAGCATGGGCAGCTCGGTCTGCATGAGGTCGTGCGGCGCGGTCAACGACAGGCGCCCGCTGGGGTGCGTGGCCCGTTCGTGCAACTCGCCCTGCGTCAGGTCGATCAGCTCCAGCAGCGCCCCGCTGCGCTGGAACAGCAGGTGCCCGGCATCGGTCAGGGTGACCTTGCGCGTGGTCCGATGGAACAGGCGCAGGCCAAAACGCTGCTCCAGCTGCGCAATCGCCTTGCTCACCGTGGCCGGCGTCACGCCCTGGGCACGCGCGGTGGCCGAGAAGCTGCTGCGGCGCGCGACCTCGCAGAATGTCTGTATCAGTTGCAGCGAATCCATGGCCCGATTATTTCCTATCCGCAGCGGCCCCATGCTCTGGCACGCGACGCTGCCATGCGGCCTGCCACCTTCTGCTTCCAGGACTGGCAGCCGGCATGGCCCGGGCCGGGTAGCCACCGTACGCCCGCAGCGCTCACGCGCAGGCGCGCCCCCGCATCAGTGCGCCTGCTCCCAGTTCGCGCCGGCACCCACCTCGGCCAGCAGCGGCACCGACAGCTCGGCCACGCCGGCCATGAGCCGCGGCACCTCGCGCGTGGCCCACTCCAGCTCGGCCTCGGGCACCTCCAGCACCAGTTCGTCGTGCACCTGCAGGATCATGCGGCTTGTCCGGTTGCCAGCATCCAGCGCCTGCTGCACCGCGACCATGCTCTTCTTAATCAGGTCTGCCGCGGTGCCCTGCATGGGCGCGTTGATCGCTGCGCGCTCGGCACCCGCGCGGCGCGGGCCGTTGGGCGAATTGATCTCGGGCAGGTACAGCCGCCGGCCAAACACCGTTTCCACGTAGCCCTGCGCGCGCGCCTGCTCGCGGGTGCGGTCCATGTAGTTGCGCACGCCGGGGTAGTGGTCAAAGTAGCGGTCTATGTAGCTTTGCGCCGCGCTGGTTTCTATGCCCAGGTTGCGCGCCAGCCCATAGCTGCTCATGCCGTACATGAGGCCGAAGTTGATCACCTTGGCGTAGCGCCGCTGCTCGCTGCTGACCTGCTCCGGCGCCACGCCGAACACCTCGCTGGCGGTGGCACGGTGCACGTCCAGGCCGTCGTGGAACGCCTGCAGCAGCGCCTCGTCGCGCGACAGGTGCGCCATGATGCGCAGCTCGATCTGGCTGTAGTCGGCACTGAGTATGAGCGCGCCCGGCGGCGCGATGAACGCCTCGCGGATGCGCCGCCCTTCCGGCGTGCGCACGGGAATGTTCTGCAGGTTGGGCTCGTTGCTGGCCAGGCGCCCGGTTACCACGACCGACTGCGCAAAATGCGTGTGAACGCGCCCGTTTTCATCAACCAGCAGCGGCAGCTTGTCGGTGTACGTGCTCTTGAGCTTGGACAGGCCCCGATGCTCGAGGATGCGCGCCGGCAGCGGGTAGTCCTCGGCCAGCTTCTCCAGCACCTCCTCGCGCGTGCTGGGCTTGCCGGTGGCCGTCTTCTTGATCACCGGCAGCCCCAGTTTCTCAAAGAAAATCTCGCCTATCTGCTTGGGCGAGCCCAGGTTGAACGGCTGCCCGGCCAGCTCGTGCGCTTCTTTTTCCAGCTCGGCGATGCGCTGGCCCAGCTCGCGGCTCTGCTGCCTGAGCTTGTCCGTATCCAGCAGCACGCCGGTGCGCTCGATTCGGAACAGGATCTCGCTGCACTGCACCTCCAGCTCGTAGATCGCGCGCAGCTGCTTGTCCTGCTGCAGGCGCGGCCACAGCACGCCGTGCACCGCCAGCGCCTGCTCCGAGTCCTCGCTGCCGTAGCGCGCGGCGTCGCTGACCGCTACTTCCGCAAAGGAAATCTGGTTCGCGCCCTTGCCGCAGAGGTCTTCGTAGGCCACGCTTTGGCGGTTCAGGTGACGCTCGGCCAGGCTGGCGAGGTTGTGCGGCTTGTGGACTTCCAGCACGTAGCTTTGCAGCATGGTGTCGTGCACGTAGCCGCGGATATCGATGCCGTGGTTGGCCAGCACGTGGCGGTCGTACTTGACGTGCTGGCCCAGCTTGGCGTACGCCGCGTCCTCAAGCCAGGGCTGCAGCCGCGCCAGCACCTCGTCCAGCGGCAACTGCTCGGGTGCATCGGGGCCGCAATGCGCCAGCGGGATATACGCAGCCTCGCCAGGCCGCACTGAAAACGACATGCCCACCAGCCGCGCCTTGTTTTCGTCCAGCGACGTGGTTTCGGTATCGAACGCGGTCAGCTCCGCAGCGCTGATCTTCTGCAGCCAGCGATCGAATGCCGGCCAGTCAAGGATCGTGTCGTACTCGAAGTCGGCGGCAACGCCATCCTGCGTCGCTTCGGCTTCGGGTTGTTCGTCGGCCGCCGCAGCATGCAGCTTGCGCAGCAGCGTCCGGAAGCCATGGCGCTCGTAGAACGCCTCCAGCGCATCGATCTGCGGCGCGCGCGCGGCAATGGCATCCAGCGCGGGGAACCCGTCCAGTTGCGGCGCCAGGTCGCAGTCGGTCCGGATCTGCAACAGCTTGCGCCCGGTGGGCAGCCAGTCCAGCGCATCGCGCAGGTTCTGTCCCACCACGCCCCCGATCTCGTCGGCGTGCGCCACGATGGCGTCCAGCGACCCGTACTTGGCCAGCCACTTGGCCGCCGTCTTGGGTCCCACCTTGTCGACGCCGGGAATGTTGTCCACCGTATCGCCCACCAGGTTCTGGAAGTCCAGCATCTGTGCCGCCGGCACGCCAAACTCGGCCTGCACCCCAGCCAGGTCGCGGTGCTTGCCACTCATGGTGTCTATCATGCTGACGCGCTCGTTCACGAGCTGGATCAGGTCCTTGTCGCCGCTGGAGATGACCACCTCCATGCCCTGCTCCTTCGCGACCTGCGCCAGCGTTCCGATCACATCGTCGGCCTCGACGCCCGGGACCATCAGCACCGGGAATCCCAGCAGCTGCGTGACCTCGTGTATGGGCGCTATCTGCCGGCGCAGCTCGTCGGGCATGGGCGAGCGGTTGGCCTTGTACTGCGGGTAGATCTCGTCGCGAAAGGTTGGCCCCGGCGCGTCAAAGACGCAGGCCAGGTGCGTTGCGCCGGCCTGCTCGTTGCGCAGCGCCTGCAGCATCCCGACCATGCCCCTGATGGCGCCGGTGGGCTGGCTTGCCCGGTCCTGGGGGTCGGCGCGCAGGTCCGGCATGGCGTGAAACGCCCGGTACAAGTAGCTGGATCCGTCGACCAGAACCAGCCGTGGTGCCGCTGTTTTTTGTGCAGTGTTCATGGCAGCATTGTGCCCGCGCGGGCTGCACCGCGAACACAGTCAGGCCACCGCGCCGCTTGTCAGCGCGTGCCCTGCGTTGCGGCGTCCCTGCCGCCAGTCAGCGACCGGCGGGGCGGGGCCGGGCGCCCCGCTGCCCACGGCCAGGTCCGGCCGGCCGGGTCGGGGATCAGGACGCGACGTCCTTGAAGAGGGCTACCAGCGTCTTGTGCTGGTCTTGCCACATCTGCGCAACCTCGCCCGCGCCCATGATCTTCATGGGCGAGCCTCCCTTTTCCATTTTTTCGCCGACCTCCTTGGACTTGAAGATCTCGATCAGCTTCTCTTCCAGGTACCCGATGATGTCAGCCGGCGTGTCCTTCACACCCATGAGGCCACGGTGGTTTGCGCTGGTGCCGTCCACGTCGAACCCGGACTCCATCAGCGTGGGCACTTCGGGCAGAAATTTCTCGTCGCGCGCTTCCATGGCAATTGCCAGGATCTTCAGGCGTGAGCGGTTCCGGTACGCGTCCGAGAGGTTGTTGAATCCTGCCTTGGCATGCGCGCTGACCACCATCTGCATGGCCGGGCCACCGCCAGCGGTCGCCACATAACTTGTTTGTATCCCGGCCGCATTTTCCAGCTGTCGCCGCGCGATGTCGTGTCCGGCAAACAATCCGGCACCGCTGATCGTGAGCGCCTTGGGATTGGCCCTGGCGTACTCGACCAGCTCGTCCACGGTGGAAAACGGACTGGACGCGGGAACGATCAGCACCGCAGGATCGACGCCCCAGTTCGCAATCGGCACCAGGTTGTCAAGATTGAACTTGGCGCGGTCCTTGAACTGGATCGACTGCGCGATGAAGCTTGGCGCGTTGTACGACGCCAGCTCGTAGCCGTCGGGCTTTGCCTTTGACACAAACTCGTTCCAGCCGCTCATGCCGCCCGCCCCCGGCATGTTCACGATCACGCCGGGCTGGCCCATGACCTTCTGCATGCGGCTCGTGACGATCCGGGCCTGGAAATCCGTCGCTGCGCCAGCAGCGTACATGACATCGATCTTGATCGGCCGCTCCGGATAATCCGCTGCGACCGCGCTGCGGCCCACTCCAAGCAAAGCCGCGGCTGCCATCCCGACCGTGAATTGCCTTCTTCCTATTTTCTGCATTTGAGTCTCCTTGTTTGTGAATCAATCAGTACCAACCGAGAAATCCGCCCGGGCTCTGCAATTGCAGCAGCCTGTTGAACAGCAGATAGATCACGAGGATGAAAACCCCCGTTGAGATGGCCGCCATGGCCACGGACCGGGCGCTGACGCGTTCGGCCTGGAACAGGATGGCGGTACCAAAGTACACCACCGCAGATGCAACCAGCATGCCGGCCAGCCTGATGAGCGCGAGGTAGAAAACCATCACGGCCATGGACACCAGCGTGGCGCGCCACTGGACGCCCTGAACCCCCACGACGCCAGACGTCCTGAGTTCCGCAGCCAGCCACAGCACCGAGAGAACCGCCATGACGATGGCCAACGCATTGGGATAGGTGTACGCGCTGCTTGCCTCCGGCGGCTGCGTCAATCCAACCACCAGCAATGCCCCCGAAATCACCAGGACGATCAGCGGCGGGAGAAATTTCCGTGCTTTCATGGGTGACTCGCTGCCTTGTCACGCACCGCCGGCTCGGGATTGCGCTTGCGGCGCTGGTCGACCACCGCCGTGCCGACGCTGAAGAGCACGGAAAACACGCACAGCGCGATGATGATCATGTTGAGCGTCCCCGTGAAGAAATAGGGCATGACGCCGTCGGTGGCTTGGCCAATCAGGCGTCCCTGGTCCCAGTTGATTTCGGCAATGGGCCCGAGGATGAGCCCCAGCACCATGGCGCCGGCCGTGATCCCGACCTTGGCGGTGAAGTAGACGAGCACCCCCAGCCCCACCATGACGATGACGTCGTCAAAGCTGTTGCGGATGCTGTAGGTTCCGTAGACGGCCAGGATGAGCACCGCCACCGCCATGAACCGCTTGGGAACGCGGGCCACGGCGCGCGTTACCCGGGCCAGGTAAAGCCCGATCACGACCATCAGGATCTGCGCAATGAACAGCGACGCCATGAAGGTCCAGGTCACGTCGGCATGGGTGCTGAAGAGGTCCGGCCCGGGGAAAAGGCCGTTGATGAGCAGCCCGCCCAGCAGCACCGCCGCAGTGGGGCTGCCCGGAATGCCCAGCGTCAGCAGCGGCGCCAGCGCAGGCCCCACGGTGGCGTTGTTGGCCGCTTCCGAAGCAATCACGCCATCGGGCTCGCCGTTGCCGTAGTTGCTGCGAAAGCGGCTGAACTTGCGGCACTGGTCGTACGACACCAGCCCGGCAACCTGGCCGCCGGCGCCCGGGATCACGCCGATGAAGACGCCAATGACGCTGCCTATGCTCAGCGTGCGCCAATGCACCAGCAGTTGCCTCACGGAAGCCATGATCCGCCTTGGGTTGAGCGGATACATCGTGGCACTGCCGTGCCGGTGCAGGCTTGCGTTGAGCAGGTTGATGACTTCGGGGATGGCAAAGAGCCCGATCAGCGCGCCCACCAGGTTCACGCCGGACGCCAGCACCGGCGTGAACACGTAGCGTTCCACGCCCGTGGTCTCGCTGTAGCCTATGCAGGCGATCGACATGCCTATGGCGCCCGACAACAGGCCCTTGACCAGCGAGTCCGAACCCACCGACCCCATCACGGTCACCCCCAGGATGGCAACCCAGAACAGCTCGCTGGGACCGAACAGCAGCGCCAGGTTGCTCAGCACGGGTGCCAGGTAGATCAGGACGGCCACGCCGACCAGGCCGCCCACGCCGCTGGCCAGCAGCGCGTAGTGCAAGCCCTCCATCGCATTGCCCTTCAGCGCCATCTTGTGCCCGTCGAACAGCGTTGCGATGTTGGCGGGCGCGCCCGGGACGTTGATCAGGATGGCCGCGATGGCGCCGCCGGTGACCGCGCCGCTGTAGACCGCGCCGAGCAGGATCAGGCCCGGCGTCGCCCCCATGGTGAACGTGAACGGGATCAGCAGCGCCACCGCCAGCGTGGGGCTGATCCCGGGCGTGGCGCCCAGGATCAGGCCGCCGGTCACGCCCAGGACGAGGACGAGCAGGTTGTAGGACTCAAAGACCGCCGGGAAGTATTGAAAGATTTCCATCGCGGCATCTCCGGTCTAGGCGGTCAGGCGCTGCAATTCGCCGACGATATCGCCGGGGGTATCGACCACGACGACGCCAGCCGCCTCCAGATGCTCGCGCTTGGACCGGTAGCTGCCGCGGTCTCCCATGACGATGGCGCCCGCGTGTCCCATCTTCTTGCCCGGTGGCGAGGCACGTCCCGCGATGAACGAGATGACGGGCTTGTCCAGCTGACGGATGACGTCGGCCGCGTCCTCTTCCATGGTGCCGCCGATTTCACCAACCAGCACAATGCTTTCGGTCCTGGGGTCCTCCCCCAGTACGGCAAGCGCTTCCGAGGTCGTGGTGCCCAGCATGGGGTCGCCGCCAATCCCGATGAATGCGGACTGTCCGCGTCCGGCCTTGACGATTTGCAGGCTGATCAGCGTGCCCAGGCTGCCGCTGCGTGATACCACGCCGACGTCGCCGGGCTGGAAGATGCGTGGATTGAACGCGGGCATGATGCCGGCAAAGGCCTCGCCCGGGGTCACGATGCCCGCCGTGTTGGGGCCGATGATGCGCGCGCCGTGGTGGCGCGCCGCCGCATGGATGCGCATGACGTCGTGCGCGGGAATGTGCTCGGTCAGCGTCACGACGTGGCCTATGCCCGCCTCTATGGCGTCGGTGGCCGCTTCCAGCGCCGCCGACGGCGGGATGAACATCACCGAATAGTCAATCGGCCCCAATTCCCGCACCGCGTCTCGGGCCGAGCCAAACACCGGCACGTCGCAGCAGGTCTCGCCAGCGCGGCGCGGGTTGACGCCGCCAACCACGGTGGTGCCGTATTCCTGCATGCGCTCGGTCCAGAACCGTCCCTGCGTGCCGGTGATTCCCTGCACCAAGACCTTGTGTTTTTTCTGAAGAATCATTGAGCTGCCTCCACTGCCGCGGCAACGGCGTCTTCCATTCGGTCATGCGGGGTCACGCCCAGGCGCGACTCGAGGATTTCCACGGCCCGGTCTTCCCCGGTCCCGTGTACTGAAAAGAACACCGGAATCTCGGGTTTCAGCACCTCCCAGGCCGCCACGATGCCCTCGGTCATCACGTCGGTGCGCGCAAACGCGCCGCAGAAATTGATGACCAGGCTCTTGACCTTGGGGTCGGCCAGGACCAGCTGCAGCGCGGCCTCGCCCTTGGTGTACGCGTCGCCGCCTATTTCCAGGAAATTGGCCGGGCTGCCGCCAAAGTGGCTGATGACGTCCATGGTCGTCATGGTCAGCCCGGCGCCATTGGCCAGCACGCCGACGTTGCCGTCCAGCTCGATGTATTTCAGGCCGTTTTGCACGCCCCGCTCCTCCAGCTCGGTGCGGCGCTCGGGCGCCCCCCGGCCTGCCAGGTCCGGCTGACGGAACAGGGCGGAGTCATCCACGGTCAGCTTGCAGTCCAGCGCCACCAGCGTGCCGTCTTCAAGTACCGCCAGCGGATTGATCTCCAGCAGTTCCAGGTCTTTTTCCAGGTACAGTGCATGGAGTCTTTGCAGGAACCGGACCACGGAAGGCCGCAGCGCGTCGTCCAGGTCAAGCGCCGCAAGCGCCTGCTCCAGCCTGGCCGTGTCCAGCGTGCCGTCCATTGGCACCGGAATGCGACAGATGGCCTCCGGGTTGTTGGCCGCAACCTCCTCGATGTCCATCCCTCCCTGGGTGGAAAACAGCAGCAGCGGCGTGCGCGCGCTCAGGTCGTTCATGACGGCGGCGTAAAGCTCGCGCGCAATCTTGATCTGCTGCTCGACAAGCAGGCCCGCCACCTCGTGGCCGCCTATGGTCAGCGCCAGAATGTCCGCAGCCGCGGCAGCCGCCTCCTGCGCATTGGCCACCAGCCTGATCCCGCCCGCCTTGCCACGCTTGCCGGTAGGCACCTGCGCCTTGACCGCGCACGGCCCCAGCTCCTGCACGGCCGCGACGACCTCGTCCACCGTTTCGCAGTATCGGCCCGCCGGCGTTGGCAGGCCAGCCTCGGCCAGCACCGCCTTGCCCTGGTATTCAAGAAAATCCATGTCTGCTCCTATTTGCCGTGACGCTGCCAGTAGCCGCCAAACAGCTCCTGCTCGGAAGGCTGGTCTTCGGCAATGGTCCGGACCAGGTAGGTGTAGTTCAGGAAGTTCCTGTAGTTGAGGTTTTCGCTGATGCTGTTGCCGCCCCAGGTGCCGCAGCCCATGCTCAGGGTGAAGTTCAGGCCGTTGTCAAAGCTGCCGCCGTTGCCCATGGTATGGGCCTGGTTGACCAGCACGCGGACCACGTCCACCGTTTCGGCCAGGTACGTGGCATGCGCCGCGTCCCGGGTATGGATGCCGCAGGAATGCCCGCGCCCCTCGTAGTCCAGGATTTCGCGCACGATGCGGCAGGCGTCGTTAAAGTCCTTGGCGCGGTACACGGTGAGCACCAGCGACAGCTTCTCGCCCGAGAGCGGATGGTCCGGGCCTATGCCGGTTTCCTCGACCATGAAGAACTGGGCCGATTGCGCGTCTGCGCCCAGCTGCAGCTTCTGCGCGACCACGCCGGCATCCCGCGCGATGACGTCCCGGTTGAGCTTTCCGTCCTGCCACAGCCCGCGTTCGATGTCATGCTTGCCCGACAGGCTGATCAGGTGGCCCCCGGCCTTCCTGAGCGCAGCGATCGCCTGGTCGTAGACCGAATCAAGGATGACCAGCGAGTTCTCGGAAGAGCACGACGTGGCGTTGTCAAAGGTCTTGGAGATGCGGATCTTTTCTGCCGCATCGGCCAGGTCGGCCGAGGCATCGATGATGACGGGCACGTTGCCGGCCCCCACCCCGATGGCCGGCGTGCCGCTGCTGTACGCGGCGCGTACGTTGTTTTGCGAACCGGTCACGACGACCAGGTCGGCCTGCTGCATGAGCTCGGAAGTGAGCAGCTTGCTCGGCTTGCGTTCCAGCACCTGGATCAGGTCGGCCGGCAGCCCGATTTTCTGCAGCTCCTTGCGCATCAGGTCCACCGTTTCGCTGGTGACCGCAAACCCGGCTGGCGACGGCGCGATGATGATGGCGTTGCGCCCCTTGATCGCAAACATCGCCTTGTTGACCGGCGTTGCAGACGGATTGGTCGATGGCGTCACCGCAGCCACCACGCCAACCGGCTTGGCGTACTTGACCAGCCCGCGCTCAGGGAGGTCCTCGACGATGCCCACGGACTTGACGCGCAGCAGGTCGCGCAGCGTGCCAAAGGTCTTGCGCTGGTTCTTGATGATCTTGCTGTCCACGCGCCCCAGGCCCGTGGTCTCAACCGCCCGCTGCGCCAGATGCCCGGCGTTCTCGGGCTTGTACAGCGACCATGCCAGCGCCGTCACCGCATCGTCGACGCGCGCCTGGTCGGCAGCCGCGAACTCGGCCATGGCCTTGCGCGCCCGCTCGACCAGGGTGGCGACGTAGCTGCCCTCGTCATCACCAGCCACGGTTCCAGATGGCCTGGTCTGCATATCTGCCTGCATTCATTTCTCCTTTTGACTGGCCGGCTTTCCGCGTCCATGCAACGTTGCCTGGCGCGAGCAGCAACCCCGTTTGCCGCTGCCAGCACATACAAACTACCATCAGCGCCAGCCCTGACCGTCCCGATTTCCGATGATTGCCCGATACGCCTCGGATCTTTGACGGTTTTGTCAGAAAACGGGACAATGCACGCTCGTGGAAAGGCGATCCAACCGGAAGTCTCGTGTCGACATTTGCCAATGCAGCGGCCGTTCGCGCGTTCCGCCTCATCGAATTGCTTGCCCGATCGGAGACGCCGCTTTCGCTGGCGGAAATCGTTGCGCACATCGACCTGCCCAAGCAAACCGTCTACCGCCTGCTCAGGCAGCTGGAAGGCGCGCAGCTGGTGACCCGCTCCGGCCCCAATCGCGACTATGAATGTTCGGTGCGGGTCCGGCGCATGGCGGTGGACCTGCTGATGACCGCGGGCCCAGCCGCCGCGCGCCGCGCCGCCCTGACCAACCTGGCCCAAACGGTGGCGCAAACCTGCAACCTGGCCATGTCCAGCGGCGAGGACGTGATCTACCTGGACCGGGCCGAAGTGAACTGGAGCGCCCCGTACGAACTGGACGCGGGCTCCCGCGTTCCTTTCCACTGCACGTCCTCGGGCAAGGCGCTGCTCAGCTTCATGCCCAAGCCGCAGCGCGAGCACCTGGTGAACCAGCTCTCGCTGCGCCGCTACACGCCCAACACGATCACCGATGCCGCCCAACTCCTGCGCGAGCTGCGCGCCATCCGCAGGCGGAAATACAGCATCAACGAGGGCGAGCACCGGCGCGGTGTCATTGCCATTGCGGTCCCTGTGATGGCCAGCAAGCGGCGGGCCTGCGCGGCCATTGCAATCCAGACCTCAAGCGACGAGAGCTCGCCTGCCGAGCTGGTCGATTACCTTCCGGCCCTGCAAGAATGCGCCGAGCGCATGGCCCGGACGTTTCTCTGATCCAGCTCCAGGGCGCGCAGCTTGCAGGCCGCGCGCGTGGCCACGTCCCGAGACACCCCGGGCGATTCGCCTTTAAAATAGCCAGCATGTACATCCGTCACGCTTTTCTGGTCGCACTGCTGGCAGCAGGCAGTGCTGCCTGGGCGCAATCGCCGCCGCCGGCGCAAGAACCCGCGCCCGCAGCCACCGCCCGGGACGGGACGCAGCGCCTGGAGCATCTGCACGTGGAAGACGCGGGCAGCCGCATAGACGAGGAGCGCTACGGTGGCGAGACGCGCAGCATCAACGTGCAGCCCAAGGCCGCGGTGCCGCCGTACCAGGTGCGGCCGCGCGATCCATACAGCCGCGAGGCAGGGCCGGGGCGCACCGGCGAGCGCACCTGGAAGATCCTTGACTTCTAGCGCAGTTGCGCGTCGCTGATGGCGGTTTATACGGAAGTCTCCGAGCCAGAGGCCCGGCGTCTGCTGCAAGACCTTGGCCTGGGCCGGCTTGAGCGGCTGCAGGGCATAGAAGACGGCATAGAAAACACCAACTACTTCGTCACCACCAGCACGGGCGAGTGGGTGCTGACGCTGTTTGAACGGCTCAGCCACGCCCAGCTTCCCTTCTACCTGCACCTGATGCAGCATCTGGCCGAGTCGGGAATTCCCGTTCCGCTGCCGCAGGCCAAGCTGCCCGGCACGCCGGTGGGGCCCGGCGAAGACGCGATCCTGCATACGCTGCGTGGCAAGCCGGCAGCGGTCGTCAACCGCCTGGCCGGACACAGCGAAGCAGCGCCGGGGACGCGGCATTGCCGCCAGGTGGGCGCCATGCTCGCGCGGGCGCACCTGGCCGCGCGCAGCTTCGAGCGCCACCAGGACAACCTGCGCGGATTGCCCTGGTGGAACCAGACGGTGCCGGTGGTGACGCCATACGTGACGCAGGAGCAGGCGCGGCTGCTGCGGGCCGAACTGGCGCTGCAAAACCGCGTTGCGCAGCGCGCAGACTACGCGCGTCTGCCGCGCGGCCCCGTGCACGCGGACCTGTTCCGAGACAACGTCATGTTTGATGGCCCGGCCCACGCGCCACGGCTCACCGGATTCTTCGACTGGTATTTTGCCGGCGTGGACAGCTGGCTGTTCGACCTGTGCGTGGTCCTCAACGACTGGGCGCTGGACACCCGGGCCGGGCAGGTTCTGGACGACAACCACCAGGCACTGCTTGCCGCGTACCAGTCGGTGCGGCCGCTGGAGGCGGCCGAGCAGCGCCTGCTGCCCTTTCTGCTGCGCGCCGCGGCGCTGCGCTTCTGGCTCTCGCGCCTGTGGGATTATCATCTGCCCCGCGACGCCAGCCTGCTCACGCCGCGCGATCCCACGCAGTTTGAAACCGTGGTGCGGCTGCGCAGCAGCGAACCGGTCACCTCATGAAACTGCAGATCGTTCCCGCCGTCACCGGCGTCACCTGGGTCGGGCTGGGTTTGCGCACCTTCGTGCGCCAGCCGCTGGGCATGGGCAGCCTGTTTTTCGGCTTTGTCATCCTCATCTCGCTGCCCTCCATCATCCCGGTCGCCGGATTCCTGATCGCGCTGACGCTGGTGCCGGCGGGCACGGTGGGCGTGATGGCCGGCGCCGAGCGGGCGCAGGCAGGCAAGTTCCCGGCGCCTTCACTGCTGTTTGCGGCATGGCGCCAGGGATCGGCGCAGACACGGTCCATGCTCCTGCTGGGCGTGCTCTACGCCGCGGCCATTGTCGCAGCCATCGCGGCATCCGCGCTGGTCGATGGCGGCCAGTTTGCCCAGCTCTACCTGGGCCGCACCGAACTCACGCAAGAGCTGGCCAGCGACCCCGCATTCCGCTCGGCGATGTGGGTCACGCTGCTGCTGTACCTGCCGATCTCGCTGGCGTTCTGGCATGCGCCGGCGCTGGTGCACTGGTACGCCGTGCCACCACTCAAGAGCATCTTTTTCAGCGTGATCGCCGTGCTGCGCAACGCAGGTGCGTTCCTGCTCTACGGCGCGCTGTGGTTGACGCTGTCCGTCACGGCGGGCGTGCTGGTGCTGTTCCTGGCGGCGCTCACCGGCAGCCCGGCGCTGCTTGCCGTGGGGTTTTTCCCCATGGGACTGCTCGTGGCCGCGATGTTCTTCACGTCGATCTGGTTCACGTTCCGCGACAGCTTCCTGGCCGAGCCGCAGGACCCGGCGCCGCCGACCTGAACCAGCGCACGGCCACTGCCTGCCTTCAGCGTGCCGCGGCCGCCAGCTGGCCCCGGTCGCGCCCGAGCCGGCGCATGAGCGCAGACAGCAGCATCCCGTACGCCGGGACAAAGAAGACCAGGCTTGCGCCGAGCTTGATCGCGTAGTCGACGGCGCCAATCTCCATCCAGTTGGCTGCCATGAACGGATTGCTGCTGTGCCAGAAGGCAACCGAAAAGAACACCGCCGTATCCAGTGCCTCGCCCAAGACCGCGCTGCCGGCGGGCGCCAGCCACCAGCGCCTGGCGCGTTGCCGGATGCGGTCAAAGACCTGCACGTCCAGCAGTTGCCCCAGCGCGTACGCGGCAAAGCTCGCCAGCGCAATGCGAAACACGAAGCTGTTGAACTGCAGCAGGCTGCCCCAGCCGGCAAAGCGCCCTTCCTGGAACAGCGCGCCCACCACGTAAGACGCAACCAGCGCAGGCAGCATCACGTGCGCGATGATGCGCCGCGCCACCTGCTTGCCCAGCAGCCGCACCGTGAGGTCAGTGGCCAGGAAAATCAGCGGAAAGCTGAACGCGCCCCAGGTGCTGTGCAGCCCGAAGATATCGACCGGCAGCTGCACCAGGTAGTTGCTGGCAATGATGATGGCGATGTGCAGCGCCGACAGCGCCAGCACCTGATGCCGTTGCGGCATCGCGATGAAACCCATGGAAACGTCCTTTTTGATGAACCGGGGTGAGGGAACCCGTGGCAGAATCTGCCACTATCCTAGATTCCGCAGTTGGATGTGCTTGAGGGTGCAGCGATGGGCGTGTCAGGCAAGGGTGAGTGCTGCGGCTCCAAAGGTGCCTGCGCACCTTTGGACAGCGCGAACAGAAGCAGCCTCTGGCTGCGGGGCGCCCTGCAAGGGCGACAACGCCGCAGACTTGCTGTCTGCAAGGCGGAGTAACGCAGCATGGCGCGTCCAGCGCTGTGCGATCAGGCGCATAGCGTCTTCACCTGATGGGCGTTCATTGAAAAACGCAAAACTTCTAGCAATAACAAATAGTTGTCAAAGAAAATAAGCGGTCAACTGCGGATTCTAGGATTATCCTACCCCCGCTGGAAGGAACGCACACCGCAGTGAAACGGATATCCATCAACCGGCCGCGGCTCAGGCCGGCGCCGCGTCATCCACATCCGGATCGGGTTGCGCCTGAGCGGCTGCATGAGCCGGTGGCGGCTCATGCAGCCGCACGTCGCGTTGCGGCGACGCCAGCGTGATTCCGGCGTCGCGAAAGGCAATAACGATGGCGTGATGGAGTGCATTGTCCACCGTGACCCAGTAGTCGGTGTGGTCGATGTAGACGCGCAGTTCAAAGTTGAGCACGCCCCCCGCAAAACCGCGAAACCAGACATAGCTTTCAGGGTACCAGCGCACATGCGTCTGCGCCGACGCACAATCCAGGAGCACGCGCTCGACCTGCAGTGGATCGGCATCGGACGTGGTCTGTATGGGCAGGATCAGCCGGGCCACGGCGTTGCGGTGGTTGCGGTTGATGACCTGTTGCGCGGTCAGGTCCGAGTTGGGGACGAAGACGATGGAGCGGTCAAACGCCTCGATTTCCGTGGAGCGCACCGAGATGCGCCTGACCGTGCCTACCGTGCCCCCGATCTCAACCCAGTCTCCCACCTTGATGGGACGCTCGATCAGCAGCAAAATGCCGGCGGCAAAATTCTGCACCAGGTTCTGCAGGCCAAAGCCTATGCCCAGTGACAAGGCGCCCAGCACGATGGTCAGGCGCGACATGTCTATGCCCAGCGCCGACACCACCAGCAGCAGCGTCAGGCTGACGCCGACGTAGCCGGCGCCCACCGCCACGGAATTCTGCGCGCCCTGGTCCAGTCGCGTGTTGGGCAGCAGGCGCGCCACCAGCCAGCGACGAAACAGGCTGGTCAGCGCCAGGCCGGCGGCAAAAACAAGCACGGCCACCAGCACCGTAGACGGCGTGATGGAGAAATTGCCGATGACAAACCCGGTCAGCAGCGAGCGCGTCCACAACCGCAGCGTAGCCAGCGGAATGCCGTTGAGCAGCAGCAGGCCATAGGCCGCAGGAACGAGCACCAGCACATCGGCGACCAGGCTGGCCCAAAACAGGCGCATGCGGCTGCCCATGGAAGGATCGGAGTCGCCGCTGCGCACACGCTTGTCGACACGGCTGCTGATCACGCGTTGCAAGGCCTCGTGCAGCGCCAGCCGGAACAGCCAGACGACGCCCACCAGCGCGGCACTGCCCACCAGCCGTGCCTGCGTGATGAAGGCCAGCCGCCCGTAACCCGCCAGCGCCAGCACCGGCGTGATCCAGACGCCCCAGCGCAGCACGTGCAGCAAGAAGATCCACAGCGACGCCGCACCGTGCGGGCCGGGATCAGCAGCTTCGTCGCTCTTCTGCTCCGGTTCTGCGTCGACATCCCCGGGTGCGGGGGCCGCTGCCTCGTCGGCGGTGCCCAGCTCCTGCGACGCCACCACCGAGCGCGTCCAGTAGCGGGGCGACAACAAGGCGGTCAGTGCCAGCGCCGTGAGCGTCGACTGAATGAGAAAAAACACGGCTTCCAGCGGCTCCGTCGACAGGTCGACGCGCCAAGCGGCATTGAACAGCACCATGGCCACGGTCAGCAGCGCCAGCACCAGGGCCAGCAGGCGCAGCAAGGTGCCTATGTACACCGGCTCCACCGGCAACACACGCCACTGCACCAGATGCGGCGACAGGGCCGCGCGCAGCAAGCCAAACACGAGCAACGCAACCGCAAATGCGGCAATCACGGCATAGGCCAGATAGCCAAACAGGCCGCTGAGCACACCCTGCCAGGCCAGCGCACCGGCAACCAGCGAGATCACGACCACCGGCACAATGGCGTTGGCCAGTCCGTCGGTAAAGGCCTTCATGATGCGCCGTGCGTAGGTCGGCTCCAACTCGTCGGGGTTGCGGCCATAGCGCCGCAGTATCCAGTAGCGCAACGGCCAGGCAATCAAGAAGCCAGCCAGCGGCAACGCCAGCAGCCACCACAGGTGGCGACGGTTGCCGTGCCCCAGCACGTAGTCATGCCACCAGGCGCTGGGCAATTTGATGACTTCGCGCACGAACGTCAACCCGTCGCGGCCCGCCTGACGCCAGATGGCCGCAGTCAGCGGCGGCGGGTTGCGCAGCAACACGACATCGCGCATCTGCTTGCGCTGCCAGCTCGCGATGTCGGTCAGCAGCGTCTGGGCACGCGTGCGCACCAGCTCCATGCGCTTTTCATAGGCGCGGGCCTCCGACAACTGCCTGTTCAGATCGTCGCGCAACTGCGCCAGCAGCGGATCCTCGGCCGGCTCGCCTTCAGCAGGCGGCTCACCCAGCGTATCCAGCCGCTTTTGTTCGGCCTGTATCTGTTGGGCAATGTTTTGCTCGGCCAATCGCACCTGGCGCAGCACCTGCTGCAGCTGGTTTTGCGCAAGCGCCGGATCGGTGTCGGCAAAGTCGTGGTCCAGCTCGTCGGTTGCGGCGTCCAGCTGCGCCTGCCATGCCACCAGTTGCTGCTCGAACTCGGCTGCCCACGGCTGCGCCTGCACCACCGGCGCCAGCAGAAAAACGATCAGCAGCGGCCACAGGCACCAGCTTGCCGTGAGCAGCCGGCCCGCAGCAATGCTCGGCCTCATCCCTTTACTCGACCACGGTGAGCTTGGCCACCGACAGCGCCAGCCACTTGACGCCGTGGCGCCGGAACGCCACTTGCGCACGCGCGCCGGCACCACTGCCTTCCACCGCGCGCACGCGCCCTTCGCCAAACTTGTTGTGAAACACGGTCATGCCGGCGGCAATCGCCTGCGCCTGCCCGGATTCGGATCCGCCCGCCGCATCCTGCGCGCTGCCGCCGGTGCGCAGCCGGCGGCTTGCAACCCAGTCCGGGACGGGTGCATCCGGCGTTCGGGTCCGGCCAAAGGCAGCGCCGCGCGGCGTGATCCACTTCAGCGTGCGCTCCGGCAGCTCGGCCAGGAAGCGGCTGGGAACGTGGTATCGGGTCTGGCCATGCAGCATGCGCGTCTGCGCACGGCTCAGGTACAGGCGCTGGCGCGCCCGCGTGATCGCCACGTACATCAGGCGCCGCTCCTCCTCCAGCCCCTGCTCGTCGCTGAGCGCGTTCTCGTGTGGAAACAGGCCCTCTTCCAGCCCCGTGATGAAGACGGCGTCAAACTCCAGTCCCTTGCTCGCGTGCACGGTCATGAGCTGCACCGCGTCCTGCCCGGCCTGGGCCTGGTTGTCGCCGGCCTCCAGCGCCGCGTGCGTGAGGAACGCGGCCAGCGGGCTCATGGTCTCGCCGGTGTCATCCCTCACCCCGGCCCTCTCCCCGCCGGGGAGAGGGGGTTGCCCGATCTCTCCAGAATGGCGCGGGATTTGCTCGCTCCCTCTCCCGCTTGCGGGAGAGGGCCGGGGTGAGGGCAGCGCCACGGCATCGCGGCCAAAGCCTTCGGCGGTGACAAAGCTCTCGGCCGCGTTCACCAGCTCGTGCAGGTTCTCCACGCGGTCCTGCCCTTCGCGCTGCTGGCGGTAATGGTCAAGCAGGCCGCTGGCCTCCAGCATGATCTGGATGATTTCACGCAGCGTGCAACCGCCCGTCTGTTCGCGCATCACATCAATGCTGGCAACAAACGCGCCCACCTTGGCGCCGGCGCGTCCGTCCAGCGCCGTCGTCGCCTGGTGCAGCGACGTGCCGGCGGCGCGTGCAGCATCCTGCAGCGCCTCCAGCGTGCGTGCGCCCACGCCGCGCGGCGGAAAATTGGCCACACGCAAAAAACTGGTGTCGTCATCGGGGTTCTCAAGCAGACGCAGGTAGGCCAGCGCGTGCTTGATCTCGGCACGCTCGAAAAAGCGCAGGCCGCCGTACACACGGTACGGCACGCCGGCGTTGAACAGCGCCGACTCCAGCACCCGGCTTTGCGCATTGCTGCGGTACAGCACCGCCAGCTCGCGCCGCCGCAGCCCCTGCTCTCGCACCAGCTGCTGCAGCTCTTCCACGACCCAGCGCGCCTCGACAAAATCGCTCTCGGCCTCGTACACGCGCACCGGCTCGCCGGCGGCGCGCTCGGTGCGCAGGTTCTTGCCCAGGCGCCCCTCGTTGTGGGCAATCAGCGCGTTGGCCGCGTCCAGGATGTTGGAGTCGCTGCGGTAGTTCTGCTCCAGCTTGATCTGCCGCTGCACGTCAAACTCGCGCACGAAATCGCGCATGTTGGCCACGCGCGCGCCCCGGAACGCGTAGATGCTCTGGTCGTCGTCGCCCACGGCCAGGATCGCGCCACCGCCTTCGCCCGGCAGGCCCACGATCATCTTGATCCAGGCGTACTGCAGCCGGTTGGTGTCCTGGAACTCGTCGATCAGGACATGCCGGAAGCGGTGCCGGTAGTGCATGCGCAGCGCTTCGTTGCCCTGCAGCAGCTCGAAGCTGCGCAGCATGAGCTCGCCAAAGTCGACCACGCCCTCGCGCTGGCACTGCGCCTCGTAGAGCTGGTAGATCTCCACCTTGCGCCGTGTCTGCGGGTCGTTGGCCGCCACCGCCTGGGGCCGCTCGCCGCGCTCCTTGCAGCCGGAGATGAACCATTGCAGTTGCCGCGGCGGGTAGTCATCACGGTCTATGTCGTATTGCTTGCACAGCCGCTTGATCGCCGAGAGCTGGTCCTGCGTATCCAGGATCTGGAACGTCTGCGGCAGGTTGGCCGCCTGCCAGTGCCGGCGCAGCAGCCGGTGCGCCAGTCCGTGGAAGGTGCCTATCCACATGCCGCGCACGTTCAGCGGCAGCAGCGCCGAGATGCGCGTCAACATCTCGCGCGCCGCCTTGTTGGTGAAGGTGACCGCCAGGATGCCGCCGGGCGAGACCTGTCCGGTCTGCAGCAGCCAGGCCATGCGCGTGGTCAGCACGCGCGTCTTGCCCGAGCCGGCACCCGCCAGGATCAGCGCGTGCTCGGCCGGCAGCGTGACTGCGGCACGTTGCTCGGGATTCAGGCCATGCAGCAGCGGCAGGTCGGCGGTGGGCGCAGGAGCGGTCATCGCTCCATTGTAAGAAGTCAGTTGCCTGCGATTTGCGCGCGCAGTTTGTGCTTGAGCAGCTTGCCGCTGGCCGTGCGCGGCAGGGTCTCGCGCACCTGCCATATGCGCGGAATCTTGTAACGTGCCAGCCGCGCTTCGGCAAAGGCACGGATGGCGTCCTCGTCCAGCGTGCAGTCCGGCTTGAGCTGCACGAAAGCGGTGACGGTCTCGCCCCACTCGGGATGCGGGCGACCGATGACGGCCACGTCGGCGATGTCCGGGTACGCCGACAGCACGTCCTCCACCTCCCTGGAGTAGACATTCTCGCCGCCGGTGACGATCATGTCGTTCTTGCGGTCGACGATGTACAGATAGCCGTCCTCGTCCACTCGCGCCATGTCGCCGCTGCGGTACCAGCCGTCGGCGTCAAAGGCGGCAGCGGTGGCCTCGGCATCATCCAGGTAGCCCTGCATCATGCCGGCCGACTTCATGTGGATCTCGCCCACTTCGCCGGCGGTGCACAGGCTGTCGTCGGCGCGCCGCACCTGCAACTGCACGCCCACGGTGCCGCGCCGGCCTATGGATCCGGCCTTGGCGATGGCTTCTTCCGGGAACAGCACCGAGCCCAGCGGCCCCGACTCGGTCATGCCGTAGACCTGCATGAAGCGGTCGGTGCCGTAGCCGGCCACCAGCTTGCGCGCCATGTCGGCGCCCAGCGGCCCGCCGCCGTAAGTGAAGAGGCGCATGGCGCTCAAATCGTAATCGGCCAGGTTGGGCACCATTTGCAGCGGCGCCAGCAGCGCAATCGGCGCGGCAAAGGCAAAGGTGATGCGCTCGGCGGCCAGCGTTTCAATGAAAGCCTGCGGCGCGTACTCGCGCTGCAGGACAACCGTGCCACCCACCAGCAGCGTGCCCAGCGTCCAGTTGTTGAGCGGTGAGGAATGCCAGATGGGCATGGCGATCAGCGTCCGGTCCTGCCAGGTCAGCGACGTGGACACCGCCGCACACAGCGCCGTATGAAACAGGTTGCCATGGCTGTGCAGGCAGCCCTTGGGCTTGCCCGTGGTACCCGAGGTGTACAGGATCTCGGCCAGCGTCTGCTCGCCCGGTGCAGCGCTGTCGTCCGTGTGCGGCCCGGCCTGCGCCAGCAACTCGTCAAAGCAGTCCATTCCGGCAGCCGTGCTGTCCAGGCTGAGCCAGCGGGTAACGGTGTCGATGCGGTCCACCAGCCCGGCCAGGCTGCCATCGACCAGGCACAGCCTGACGGCGGCATGCTGCAGGATGTACGCCACTTCCGGCGCCTGCAGCTTGTGGTTGACCGGCACCACCGCCGCACCCAGCCGCCACGCACCAAAGAGCGCAAACACAAAGCCCGGCGTGTTCAGCGCCCACAGCGCCACGTGGTCGCCGGCGACCACGCCCTGCGCATGCAGCACGGCGGCGGCTTGGCGGCTGGTTTGCGCCAGCTCGGCATAGGTCCAGTCCTGGCCGGCGGCGCGCAGCGCCACCTGCTCGGGCTGCGTGCGCGCGTATTCGTCGATGATGGATACGAAGTCCATGGTGTGGCTCCTTGCGGGTCAACGTTTTGTTTTGTGGTTTGCGGGAAATCTGGCGTCGCGGCGCGCGCTTCAGTCGGCCCAAGCGGCCTGCAGCAAACGTGCCGCATCGTCGGTGCCGCAGGTGATGCCCGTCACCGGGCCCCAGTCCGGGTCGTAGCGGCTGGCGATGAAGGCGCTGGCCGCCTCGGCGCTGGCATGGCGCAGCATGAGGCAGGCCTGCAGCGCCAGCGCCAGCTTCTGCGTAAAACGCCGACCTTGGCGCTCCAGCTCAGCCGGCGGCAGCTGCACCATGTCGCGCAGCCCCTGCAACTGGGCGGACACGGTCTTGTCCTGCGAGGCGGTCTGCTGCAGGTCGTCCAGGATCAGCTGCATGTGCTCCGGATTGCGCGCGACCGCGCGCAGCAGGTCCAGGCCCATGACGTTGCCCGAGCCCTCCCAGATGGAGTTGACCGGCGCCTGCCGGAACAGGCGCCCTATGGACACCGTTTCCACGTAGCCGTTGCCGCCAAACACCTCCATGGCCTCGCCCATGAAGCCGACAGCGCGCTTGCAGTTCCAGAACTTGGCCAGCGGCGTCATGAAGCGGCACCAGGCGCGGTCCAGCTCGGCGTCCGAGCCAAAGCGCGCGGCCAGGTCCAGCGCCAGCAGCATGGCCGCTTCGGACTCCAGTGCCATGTCGGCCAGCAGCGCCGTCATCATGGGCTGGTCGGCCAGCGCCTTGCCAAAAGCATGCCGCTCTCGCGCGTAGTGCAGCGCCTGCACGAAGCCCTGGCGCATGAAACCGGCGCTGGAGACGGCGCAGTCCAGCCGCGTGTGCGCGGCCATGCCGATGATGGTGCGTATGCCGCGCCCCTCCTCGCCCACCAGCACGCCCCAGGCGTCGTGGAACTCGACTTCGCTGCTGCTGTTGGAGCGGTCGCCCACCTTGTCCTTCAGGCGCAGGATGTGCACCGGATTCTTGCTGCCGTCGGGCCGCCAGCGCGGCACGAAAAAGCAGCTGATGCCGTGCTCGTCGGTCCTGGCCAGCACCAGGTGGCCGTCGCACATGGGCGCCGAGAAAAACCACTTGTGCCCGGTCAGCAGGAATTCCTGTCCCCAGTCGCCTTCGCCGTGCGGCACGGCGCGCGTGGTGTTGGTGCGCAGGTCGCTGCCGCCCTGCTTCTCGGTCATGCCCATGCCCACGGTGATCGACTTCTTGTCGGCCAGCGGTATGTCGCGCGCATCGTACTCCGTCGACGCCAGCAGCGGCTGCAGCACCTGCCACAGCGCGGCATTTTGCTGCAGCACCGGCACGCAGGCGCGCGTCATGGTGGTCGGGCACGAGGAGCCGGACTCTATCTGGCAGTGCATGTACAGCGACGCCGCCCAGGCCGACCAGGCGCCTTTGCGCGGCTCGAAAAACGGCAGGCCGGCATTGCCGTTGCGCCGTGCCATGGCCATCATCTTGTGCCAGGCCGGGTGGAACTGCACCTGGTCGATGCGCGCGCCGGTAGCCGAGAACGCGTGCAGCTCGGGCAGGTAATGGTTGGCGTCGGTGGCTGCCTGCAGCGTGTCGGCAGAACCGTATTCCGCGCCCTGCTGCACCAGCTCGGCATCGCGCCACTGACCGCCGCCGCGCGCCACCTCGCGCTGCAGCGCCGGGTCGCTGGTATAGACGTTGTAGTCCTGAAGTTGGGGTACTTGATTGTCTGGATGTACGCCTGTCATGATTTTCTCCTGTAAACGCAACGGTTCATGAACGACTCCCGCCTGGGCTTCCTGCCGCGCCCGGCGGCTGGCCCACGCGAGATATGGTGCCCTGCGCCAGCGCGCACAGGGTCTCCTCGTCGCCCGAGCGGGTAAAGACTTCAGCACGGCAAGCCGCCTGACGCTGGCCCGCATATACTGCCCGGGCGCGAGCAATGAGCCAGTCCCCGATCGCCGGGCGCAGATAATTGATCTTGTATTCGGAAGTCACGACCAACGGACCCAGCACAACACCCCCGGCAAATGTGAGTGCGTTGTCGGCGGCGTAAGACACGACGCCCCCGTGCACAAAACCATTTTGTTGTTTGACGTGTTCGCGGATGGGAATGCGCAGCTCTGTCGCTGTATCTGAAAATTCCGTCAGTCTGGCTTCCAGCAGGCGGCTGAAGGGCTGGGCCTGAAGAACTCGCCGTGCCTCGTCTATCGATATGTTCATCCTGCCCTCCCTGCTTGCTTACCCTCCAGTTTACGCAGAATGGACGGGCCAGATGTTCGGATTCGCACAGTCATGAAATCCACGCCTTCGCCTGCGGCTGCAGGCCAGCGCCGGCGCCCGCAGCAATCCCGCGCCCGGCAAACGGAAAAGGCCCTGCGCCAGGCCTTTGTTCAGGTTTTGGTCGAGCGCGGCTGGGATGCGGTGACCGTGCGCGAGGTCACTCTGGTGGCCGGCACGGCGCTGGGCAGCTTCTACGATTACTTCTCCAGCAAGGAGGACCTGGCGCGCGTAAGCCTGCACCTGCGCTCCAAGCAGTTGCTGGTCGTGCTGCGTCAAGCCACGGAAGCCGGGACCGGACAGTCCATGGCAGACATTGCCGCCGCTGCCATAGATGCGCTGCTGCAGGCGCACCGGGCACGGCCCCGCGACTGGGCCGCCCACTATCTGCTGGAGCGTCATTTCTCGGGACTGGCCGCGTACCGGCAGATGTACCAGCGCTTCATCGATGCGTGGGCCGCCGCCCTGAACCACGCCAGCGACCTCAAGCCCGACTTTCCGCTGCAAGACGCTGCGCGCGTGTGCCAGACCATCGTGTACGGGCTGTTCGTGCACGCGCACCTGCAGTCGGCCGACGGCCCGGACCACGACCGCCTGCGTCGGGAGGCCCGCACCGCCGTCATGGGCTACTTGCGCGAGTTGGCCAGGCCCGGCCCACCACCGGATCAGGTCCCTTGATGCCGGCGCGGCATCCTGGCCGCACGCAACAACGTACAATCAATTACCGGGCCCAGGTTTTCTGGCCCGGTTTTTTGCGGCTGCAAGAAAACCGGCATCCAGCCAAGCGCCCCTTGTTTCGACCGCCCCGGCGGCGGATCCATTCCGGAGCTTGGAAGCCATGCAAATCTTCGACTACGACCACGTCCTGCTGCTGCCGCGCAAGTGTCGCGTGGCCAGCCGCAGCCAGTGCGATGCCAGCACGCAGTTTGGTGGCCGCAAGTTCAAGCTGCCGGTGGTGCCGGCCAACATGAAAACGGTGGTTGACGAGGCGCTGTGCGTCTGGCTGGCCGAGCATGGCTACTTCTATGTCATGCACCGCTTTGACCTGGACACCGCCGCCTTCGTGCGCGACATGAAGCGGCGCGACCTGTTTGCCAGCATCTCGGTCGGCGTCAAGGATGCCGACTACGCGACCGTTGACGAGCTGGCCCGCCAGGGCCTGACGCCGGACTACATCACCATAGACATCGCGCACGGGCATTCCGACACCGTGCGCGAGATGATCGCGCACATCAAGAAAACGCTGCCGTCGGCCTTTGTCATTGCCGGCAACGTGGCCACGCCCGAAGCCGTCATCGATCTGGAGAACTGGGGCGCGGACGCGACCAAGGTGGGCGTGGGACCCGGCAAGGTCTGCATCACCAAGCTCAAGACCGGCTTTGGCACCGGCGGCTGGCAGCTGTCGGCGCTGAAGTGGTGCTCGCGCGTGGCGAGCAAGCCCATCGTTGCCGACGGCGGCATCCGCAGCCACGGCGACATCGCCAAGAGCATCCGCTTTGGCGCGGCCATGGTCATGATAGGCGCGCTCTTTGCCGGTCACGAGGAGTCGCCAGGCGCCACGGTTGAAGTGGACGGCGAACTCTACAAGGAGTACTACGGCTCGGCCAGCGACTTCAACAAGGGCGAATACCGCCATGTCGAGGGCAAGCGCATCCTGGAGCCCATCAAGGGCCGGCTGGCGGATACGCTGGTCGAGATGGAGCAGGACCTGCAAAGTTCGATCAGCTACGCCGGCGGCGTCAGGCTGGAAGACATCCGCAAGGTCAACTACGTGATCCTGGGCGGCGTCAACGCAGCGGAGCACGTGCTGATGTAGCCGCTCACCGCCGCAGCACGGCGCGCCGGTGATTCATGGTTCAGGATGCGTCGCGATCGCTCTTCTTGGCGTGCTTCTCGGCACGCTTTTCCTTCAGTGACTTCTGCGGCTTCTTCTTTGAGTCGCGCTTTTGCTCTACGCCTTTCATGATCGGCTCCTTGCCTTTGGCATACAGACGGGTACCACACGATACGCCGCCCCGCGCCACTTGGCAATGGCTGACGTGGGCTTGTGAAAAAAATACCGCGCACCCGGCCGGGACACAGGCCGAGTCAGGCAACAACACCCACAGAAAACGCCCCCTGCATGCTCGCCCTGCTCCTGTTTGGCGCCACGCTGACGCTGGTCGTCTGGCAACCCCGCGGCCTGGGCATAGGCTGGAGCGCGCTGGGCGGTGCTGCCGTGGCGCTGGCCACCGGCATCGTGCAGTGGCCCGATGTCGCCGTGGTCTGGGACATCGTCTGGGACGCCACGTTTACCTTTGTTGCGCTCATCGTCATCTCGCTCATCCTTGACGAGGCCGGCTTCTTTGCCTGGGCCGCACAGCACGTGGCGCGGCTGGCCCGCGGCAACGGGCGCGCGCTGTTCCCGCTGGTCATCGTGCTCGGTGCGCTCATCGCCGCCTTCTTTGCCAACGATGGCGCCGCCCTGCTGCTCACGCCCATCGTGCTCGCCATCCTGCTGCGCCTGAACTTCAAGCCGCAGGCGGCGCTGGCGTTCACCATCGCCACCGGCTTCATTGCCGACGTCACCAGCCTGCCGCTGGTCATCTCCAACCTGGTCAACATCGTCAGCGCCAACTACTTCGGCATCGGCTTTGCGCGCTATGCCGCCGTCATGCTGCCGGTCAACCTGGTGTCGCTGGCCGCCGCGCTCATCGTGCTGTGGCTGGCGTTTGGCCACCAGACTCCCCGGTCTTACGATCTGCACGCCGTGCGCGACCCGGCGTCCGCCATCAGGGACCATCAGGTCTTTGCCGCCGCGTTCCCCCTGCTGGCCGCGCTGCTGGCGGCCTACTTTGTCACCGCGCCCATGCACGTGCCCATCTCGGCCGTCACCGGGGCTGCTGCGCTGGCCCTGCTGGCCATCGCCGGCCGCTGGGGCCAGCGCGGGCGCCGCGCCGTCGTCCCCATCGCCCGCGTCCTGCGTGACGCGCCCTGGCAGATCGTGCTGTTTTCGCTCGGCATGTACCTGGTTGTCTACGGCCTGGGCAAGGCCGGCCTGACCGGGCTGGGCGTCCGCGCCCTGCACGGGCTCGCAGCGCAGGGCCAGCTCGTCGCCACCGTTGGCACCGGCATCCTTGCTGCGCTCGTGGCGTCGGTCATGAACAACATGCCCGCCACGCTGCTCGGCGCGCTCGCCATAGACCAGGCGCAGGTGCCTGCCGCCACGCGCGAGCTCATGATCTACGCCAACGTCATCGACAACGACCTGGGCCCCAAGTTCACGCCCATAGGCAGCCTGGCCACCCTGCTGTGGCTGCACGTGCTGGCGGGCAAGGGCCAGAAGATAGGCTGGGGCCAGTACATGAGAATCGGCCTGCTGCTGACGCCACCCGTGCTGCTGGCCGCGCTGCTGGCGCTCTATTACTGGCTGCGCCTGCTGCCACCGGCCTGATTCACCCGGCCCCCCGCCATCTGGCTGCCGCTTGCGCCACAGGCGCCCGGCAATCCGCTAAAATACCCAGTTCTGCGTGGGGGGGTAGCTCAGCTGGGAGAGCGCCGCGTTCGCAATGCGGAGGTCGTGGGTTCGATCCCCATCCTCTCCACCACGCCAGTATTTGCGCCATCGTCATGCGATGGCGTTTTTGCTGGTGACAGCGGACTGTACAAGCTGCACGCTCACGACGATGCATTCCGCGCCGCATTCGATCACAGCGTGCGTCACGCGCTGGCGGTTGCTGTGAACTGGCGCAGGCACGCTGCCGGCCAGAAGAAAGCGCAGAGCCCAACCCCAAGCAGGCGCGGCTGCGTGCGCGCGAGTGCCTACGGATCAGAACCGCAGATCCTGCCGCACCCTGACACTGCCACGGCGCTCGCCCTGCGCCTGTACGCCATGCCATCTGCCACAAGCAACGTCGGGACGCAAACTACTGTAAAGTGACCTTGCACCAAGACTTTTCAAGTGTCCCCGTGATTCGCCCATACTTCGTTCCAGCCGCCACAAGAAGCCATGCCCTGCTTGCGCGCATGGCGCAGGCGGGCTGGCTGGTTGCAGCCTGGCTGCTGTTACTTATGGCGGGCCTGGTTGCCGCGCCGCTGGCGCAGGCGCAGGAAGACGGCAACGGAGACAACGGCCGGCCGCTGGTGATTGTGCTCACGCTGGACGGCGCCGTGAGCCCGGCCAGCGCCGACTACCTCGTGCGCGGCATAGAAGAGGCGCAGGAGCGCGACGCCGAGCTGGTGCTGCTGGAGATGGACACGCCCGGGGGCCTGGTCACGGCCATGCGTGACATCATCCGCGCCATCCTCAATTCGCCGGTGCCGGTGGTGACCTACGTGGCGCCGCAGGGCGCGCGCGCGGCCAGCGCCGGCACGTACATCCTCTACGCCAGCCACGTGGCCGCCATGGCGCCAGCGACCAACGTGGGCGCGGCCACGCCAGTGTCGCTGATAGGCGGCGGCGAGGATGGCGGGCCCTCCTGGCCGCCCGGCAAGCAGGACGAGGACGAGGACGGCAAGAACGAGACAAAGGGCAAGCAGGCCGCCAAACCGGTACCGGTGCCCGGTGGCAGCGCGGAGATGCGCAAGGCGATCAACGATGCGGTGGCGCACATCCGCGCGCTGGCCGAGCAGCGTGGCCGCAACGCGGACTGGGCCGAGAAGGCGGTGCGCGAGGCGGTGAGCATTTCAGCGGCGGAAGCGCTGGACGAAAACGTCATTGACCTGATTGCACGCAACCGCACCGAGTTGCTGGCCGAGCTGGACGGCCGCGAGGTGCAGACCGCAGCTGGCAGCCGCACGCTGCACACGCAGCACGCACAAATCGAGCAGATCACGCCCGGCTTGCGCAGCCAGTTCCTCAGCGTCATTGCCAACCCTTCGGTGGCGCTGGTGCTGCTGATGCTGGGGCTGGGCGGGCTGGTCATGGAGGGCTCGCACCCGGGCGCCATCCTGCCCGGCGTGGTGGGCGCAATCTGCCTGCTGCTGGCGCTGTACGCATTCCAGCTCCTGCCCGTGAATTTTGCCGGCCTGGGGCTCATCCTGCTGGGCGTGGTATTGATGGTGTCTGAAGCCTTTGTGCCGGCCTTTGGCGTCCTGGCCATAGGCGGAGTGCTGTCGTTCATCATCGGTGCGGTCATCCTCATGCGCACCGGCACGCCCGCCTGGGACGTTGCACTGCCGACCATCGTCGGCATTGCCATTGCCGGCGTCGGCGTCATTGGCGGCATCCTGTGGCTGGCAATACGCTCGCACAGGCACCCCGTGGTCAGCGGCAGCGAGGAAATGCTGGGTGCCGTGGCCGAGGTGGTGGGCGACTTTGAAGGCCGCGGGCTGGTGCACGTGCATGGCGAGCGCTGGCAGGCCGAATCGGCCGAGCCGCTGGTGCGCGGCCAGCGCGTCGTCGTGACGGGGCGCAACGGGCTCATCCTGAGCGTCCGCGCCAACATGGAGAACACAACATGATCCCTATTTCCCCGCTTCCCATCATTTCCGTGCTGGTGGTGGTGGCGCTGGCCATCCTGATCTCGTCGCTGAAGATCCTGCGCGAATACGAGCGCGGCGTGATCTTCCTGTTTGGCCACTTCCAGGCGGTGAAGGGGCCGGGCATCATCATCCTGATCCCGGTCATGCAGCAGATGGTGCGCATAGACCTGCGCACCATCGTCATGGACGTGCCGCCGCAGGACGTGATTTCACGTGACAACGTGCCGGTGAAAGTCAACGCCGTCATCCTGTTTCGCGTGATCGACCCGGAAAAGGCCGTGATCCAGGTGGAAGACGCGCGCGAGGCCACCAGCCAGCTCGCACAGACCACGCTGCGCTCGGTGCTGGGCCAGCACGAGCTGGACGAGATGCTTGCCGAGCGCGACAAGCTCAACGACAGCATCCAGCAGATCCTGGACCAGCACACCGACGCCTGGGGCATCAAGGTGTCCAACGTGGAGATCAAGCAGGTGGACCTGGACGAGACCATGATCCGCGCCATTGCCCGGCAGGCCGAGGCCGAACGCCAGCGCCGCGCCAAGATCATCAACGCCGAGGGCGAGCAGCAGGCCTCGGAGAAGCTCATGCAGGCCGCGCAGACGCTCATGCGCCAGCCGCAGTCCATCCAGCTGCGCTACCTGCAGACGCTGGTGGAGATTGCCGGCGACAAGACCCATACCATTGCGTTCCCGCTGCCGCTGGACCTGATCGAGCCGCTGCTGGGCCGCGTCATCGAGCGCGCAGCGCCAGAGGACAGCGCGCCACGACCAACACCGTAAGCCGGCACGCCTTCAAACCCAGGAAGGAGACCGCCATGCACCGCAACCCCATCCTGCGCCTGGGCCTGCTGGCGGCAGCGCTGGTCCTGTCCGCCTGCAGTGGCCCGCAGCGCCAGCAAGCCGTGCCCGTTGTGCAACGGGCCACTGCGGTCACGCAGGCTGCCGCCGCAGCGTACGACTACGACTTCAACGTCTTCCACTCGGTGGTGGCCAGCCACGGCATGGTCGTGGCCGAGCAGGCACTGGCCTCGCAGGTGGGGCTGGACGTGCTCAAGCGCGGCGGCAACGCCGTCGACGCCGCGGTGGCCATGGGCTTTGCGCTGGGCGTGACGCTGCCGTACTCGGGCAACACCGGGGGCGGCGGGTTCATGATGGTGCACGACGCCGCCACGGGCCAGGACGTTGCGCTGGATTTCCGGGAGGTGGCACCGCAGGCCGCCACGCGCGACATGTACCTGGATGCGCAGGGCAACGTGATTGACGGCATGTCGCTGCACACGCATGCCGCAGTCGGCGTTCCGGGCACGGTGGCCGGCCTCACGCATGCGCTGCAGCGCTGGGGCAGCCTGCCGCTGGCGCAGCTCATGCAGCCGGCCATCGCCCAAGCTGAAAACGGCTATCCCGTCAGCGAAACGCTGGCCACCGTCATTGAGCGCGAAAAGGACAACCTGGGCCAGTGGCCCGCGTCGCGCGCCATCTTCTTCCGGGACGACGGCACGCCGCTGCAGCGCGGTGACACGCTGGTGCAAAAAGACCTGGCCACGTCGCTGCGCCTGATCGCCCAAGGCGGCGCCAGCGCCTTCTACCGCGGCCCCATCGCCGACAAGATCGCCGCCGAGATGGCGCGCCACGGCGGGCTCATCAGCAAGCAGGACTTGGCCGACTACCGCGTGGTCGAGCGCGAGCCCATCCGCGGCACGTATCGCGGCTACGAGGTCGTGACCATGCCGCCGCCGTCCTCCGGCGGCATCCACATCGTGCAGCTGCTCAACATGATGGCGCATTGGCCGTTGCAGGAGTGGGGCCACAACAGCGCGCGCAGCGTGCACCACATGGCCGAGGCCATGAAGCTGGTCTACGCCGACCGCGCCGAGTACCTGGGCGATACCGACTTTGTCCAGGTGCCGGTGCGTGGCCTGCTCTCCAGAGATTACGCCGCCGAGCTGGTGCAGAAGATCAGCGACGACCGCACGCTGCCAGCCGCGCAGGTCAAGCCCGGCCACCCGCAGGCGCACGAGGGCAGCAACACCACGCACTACTCGGTCATGGACAAGGACGGCAACATGGTGGCCGTGACGTACACGCTGAACACGCATTTTGGCAGCGGCATCGTCGCCGAAGGCACCGGCATCGTGCTCAACAACGAGATGGACGACTTCTCGGCCAAGCCGGGCGTGCCCAACGTCTACGGCCTCATCGGCGGCGAGGCCAACGCCATAGAAGCACGCAAGCGGCCACTGTCGTCGATGTCGCCCACCCTGGTGCTCAAGGACGGCCAGCCCTGGCTCATCACCGGCAGCCCGGGCGGCGCACGCATCATCACCACCGTGCTGCAGATCCTGTCCAACACCATGGACTACGGCATGGACCCGGCCGAGGCAACGGCGTCGCTGCGCTTTCATCAGCAGTGGACACCCGACGAGATCCGCGTGGAACAGGGGTTTTCCGTGGATACCATCGCGCTGCTGCGGCAGCGGGGGCAGAGCGTGGTCGTCAAGCCGGCAATGGGCCGCACGCAGACCATACAGGTGCGCGACGGCCAGCTGCTCGGGTTTTCTGACCCGCGCAACCCGGATGGGGCGGCGCTGGGGTATTGAACCGGCAAGACTGCGGCTGCGCCGCATGATAGGGAGGTTCAGCGTTGAGCGTTGAGCGTTGAGCGTTGAGCGTTGAGCGTTGAGCGTTGAGCGTTGAGCGTTGAGCGTTGAGCGTTTGGCGTGGCGGATGACGGATGATCTTGCTGGCGCTTTGATGATTGCGGCTGCGCCGCCATGATGGGAGGTTGAGCGTGGTGCGGTATGCGCTGTTCGCTTGACGCCAAATCTTCATCAGCCGCCACAGGCGGCTTTCATCCAAGGCCCCCAAGAGCCGAGATCATCTGTCATCCGGTGAGCTGACAATGCTTGCCCATAAGGAGCAGACAAGAAGGCATGAACACAAGGCAGCGACCGGCTGCTGAGTCCCGGATCATCGCGGCGAAGCCGCAATCATCGATGTCGCGCCAGTGGCAAGGTCATTTGTCGTCAGCGGCGGCGCAGCACGTGGATGAACTCGTCGCCGCTTTCTGTCTGCTCGACCAACTCGTTTTTTGTCTGCCTGGCAAAGGCCTGGAAATCACGCACGGACCCCGGGTCGGTGCAAATTATCCTGAGCAGTTCGCCACTCTTGACATCAGCCAGCGCCTTCTTGGCCTTGAGGATGGGCAGCGGGCAGTTGAGCCCGCGCGCATCCACTTCTTTCGTGATGGTTTCCATGAACCGATTGTGCGACAAAGGCGGGCTTTGCGTCGCCTGGACAGCAAGCATCGGCAGTTCACCGGATGACAGATGACCTTGGCACATGAACGGCTGGCATCCAGCGTTGAGCCTTGAGCTTGGTGGGCATACGCTGGACGCCGGACGCAATACGCTCAACCTCTCATACCAACCAGATCGCATCATGCCCGTTCAAAAAAGACGGGCTCGTGCCCGCGCGAGCGCAGCCAGTCGGCCAGCGCGTAGCCGGTCCCTGCGGGCCAGCAGCGCAGCTCCGGCAGGTCGTACAGGCGGTATTCGGACAGCTCCGGCGAAAGCCGGATGTCGCCATCGCAGACCGCATGCCAGGCGATGATGACCTGGTTCATGCGCTGGAAGTCGTAGACGCCCACCAGGTCCAGCGACTGCGTGCGCAGGCTGGTTTCCTCGCGGATCTCGCGCCGGATGCCCTCTTCCGGCGTCTCGCCAGCCTCCATGAAGCCGGTGATGAGCGCAAACATGCGCCGCGTCCACGCCGCGTTGCGCGCCAGCAGCACCCGGCCGCGGTACTGGACGATGGCGGCCAGCACCGGCGTTGGATTGTTCCAGTGCGTGAAACCGCAGGCCGGGCAGCGCATGCGCTCGGTGGGCCCGCCGTCCTCCATGACCGCGATGGGCGCAAGCGCGGTACGGCACTGCGGACAGTACCTGAACTCAGGCACGGCCATCAACTCCCGCTGCTTCAGCCATCCGCTTTGCCCTCATTGCGCAGGGAAGACACCGGTCGAGAGGTAGCGCTCGCCGCTGTCGCAAACGACAAAGACCACGGTGGCGCCCCGCTCGCGTGCGGCCACGCGTTGCGCCACCTGCGCCGCGCCGCCGGAGGAGATGCCGCAAAAGAGCCCCTCCTCGGCAGCCAGGCGGCGCGCCATCTGCTCGGCCTCGCCCTGCGTCACCAGCATGAGCTCGTCCACCGCAGCCGGATCGTAAATGGCCGGGGTGTACGCCGCCGGCCACTTGCGTATGCCGGGAATGTGCGCGCCTTCCGCCGGCTGTGCACCCACGACCTGCACCTGCGGATTCTGCTCCTTCAGGAAGCGCGAGACCCCGGTGATGGTGCCGGTGGTTCCCATGGCCGAGACAAAGTGCGTGATGCGCCCTTCGGTCTGTTCCCAGATCTCGGGCCCCGTGGTTTCGTAGTGCGCGCGCGGATTGTCGGGGTTGCCAAACTGGTCCAGGATGCGTCCGCGGCCTTCGGCAGCCATCTTGGCGGCCAGGTCGCGCGCGTACTCCATGCCGCCAGACTTGGGCGTCAGGACCAGCTCGGCACCGTACGCGCGCATGGCCTGTATGCGCTCGGACGACGAGTTCTCCGGCATGACGATCACCATCCTGTAGCCCCGGGCCGCAGCGACCATGGCCAGCGCAATGCCGGTGTTGCCGCTGGTCGCCTCGATCAGCGTGTCGCCGGCGCGAATCTCGCCGCGCTCCTGCGCGCGCCGGATCATCGACAACGCCGTGCGGTCCTTCACCGACCCGCCCGGGTTGCTGCACTCCAGCTTTGCAAGCACCTGCGTACGGCGTGTGGCGTTTTCGGCAGCATCGACGCGCTGCAACCGCACCAGCGGCGTTTTCCCTATGATTTCCTCTATTGTCGGGTAATTCATCGTGCCGACTGTGCCATAATTTGCAACTTGCCGCACTGCAGCGCGGCCCGGGTGGCGGAACTGGTAGACGCAGCAGACTCAAAATCTGCCGATGGCGACATCGTGCCGGTTCGATTCCGGCCCCGGGCACCACGGCAGAGAAATAGCGGCGGACTTCGCCCCACAGCCAGAGGCAGCGGGTAAGATGTGCGGCACGAGTGCGGGTAGCTCCCCGCACAACAATCCGCATGGCGTATATCAGCAAGCATCGTGGCGATTGGCGTGCCGAGGTCAGCAAGCATGGACAGCGCCGCACCCGGGTGTTGTCCACCAAGCGCGAGGCGCGGGCTTGGGCGATTCGGCAAGAGGCAGAGCTTGAGCGCTTCACCGCGGGTGGTGGCCGGGCATTTGACGCGTTGGCGACGGCCTACTTGGCCCGCGTGACGCCAAGCAAAAAAATCCGCAGATTGGGAAACCCGTGCAGTGGCCCGCCTGCAGCGCCAACCGGGCAACGCTGCAACTGGCCGACATGGACAAGCGCGCTCATAGCGCCCTGGCGCGACCAGCGCCTGCAATCAGTCTCCGGCAGCACGGTGCAGTGCGAGGCCGACTTGCTGCGCAACATGAGGCGCTGGACGAATGGCGCTGGCAAGTGCCCGGCGGCTTCCGGGGCGTGCGCACGCCACCAGCCAATGCGCCGCGCCAGGCCATCTCGGCGTGGCAGCTCATTCGGCGCGTGCTGCGCGCGCCTCAAGTGCAAATGGCCAACGCTACAACAGCGGCAAGCTGAAAATCAGCAGCGACAATCCCAACCTCAAGACCGTTGATGTGCTGGACGGCAGCCAGCCCCTGGACGTGGTCGGCCGTGTGGTCTGGATCTGGAACGGATCAAGACTCTGAGTGCCAGTGATGCGCATACAGTTTCCTGAACCAGCCGCTGCCCCGTCTCTATAACATCGTGTAACATATACTGCACGCCGATGCCCAGGGAGAGCTCTGATGCAACGCATTTGCCAGAAGTGCGGCCATACCAACAAAAACGCCAGTGGCACAGAAAGCGAAGGGTGCCCAAGCTGTGGCGCCATTTACAGCCGAGTCGAAGCAACGCCTGCTAAATATGGAAGCGTGCACGTGGAGACGCCGCCAACGGCCCGGGCCCCAGAGATGGACGGCCCGACGCCGCGCTCCAAGGCCCCCGACGAAAAATTCTGCGCGGATTGCGGCGCATTAATTAACGTCAAAGCGGAAATCTGCCCGAAATGCGGTGTCAGACAAATGCCACCGCCTGCGGCGCAAACATCAGCTTCCACTGCGCTCGGACACACGACGCCAAGCGGCCGGAACAGAACCATCGCGGCCTTGCTCGCCCTATTCGTCGGCGGCCTGGGCATTCACAAATTCTACCTCGGGCAAACTGGCCTCGGCATTGTGTACCTGATCTTTTTCTGGACGTTTATTCCCGCACTCATCGGACTGGTGGAGGCCATCCGCCTTCTGCTCATGAGCGATGTCGAGTTTGCGCAAAGGTACGGCGAAAAATGAAAGCTGCACATCGTGGCCCCGTGCTCATCCGGTCGGGAATGGCCCAGGACACGCACACGCGGAGAGGCGGACCTGCACGCGTGACCGGCGAGCGGAAGAGGGGGAGTTGAATATCTGCAGCACGCGGCCTGAAAAAACCAGGTTGAGCGCTCAGCAATGCGGCGGCGCCTGGATGCTCACAACGCGGGGCCCCGATTCAGGGTTGCGGCAGATGCGCCAGCCGCATCCACTCCCGCCGCCTTGCTTTAGCTACTCAAAGCTGCTCCGGCTCACCTGCCCGGCCAGGGCCAGCTGCTGCTCCATCGACGCCGACCAGTCCTCGAACGCCTGGCGCTCGGCGTCGGAAATGGCCACACCCTCCTGGTGCTCGGCCAGCATGACGACCGGATCGCGCGGCGTGCCGCCGTTGTCGCGATACTCGAAATGCAGGTGTGGGCCGGTGGCAATGCCCGTGGACCCGACGGTGCCGACCTTCTGGTTCTGCTTGACCGTCTGCCCCACCTTGACGTCTATGCGCGAGAGGTGGCCGTACACCGTCGTGTACCTGCCGTCCTGGTGCTTGACGTAGACAACGTTGCCGTAGCCGTTCTGCCGGCCGGCAAACTTGACGACGCCGTCGCTCACGACGTGGACCGGCGTGCCGCGGGGCGCCGCAAAATCGGCGCCTGCGTGGCCGCGCATGGCTCCGGTCACCGGGTGCTTGCGCATGCCAAACGGACTGGTCATTCGCATGCTTGGCAGCGGGTTGGCGAAATAGGTCTTGCTCAGGCTGTGCCCGTCAAACGAGTAGTAGCTGCCGCTGCCCTCGCCCTCCTGGAACCAGAAGGCCTGGTACGTCTTGCCCCTGTTGTCCATCTTTGCGCTCAGCAGGCGGCCCGTTCCCAGTTGCCTGCCGTTGACCTGCAGCGACTCGTAGACGACCGAGAACTGGTCGCCCTTGCGCAGGTCGCGGTTGAAGTTGATTTGCGTCTTGAAGATGCCCATGAGCTGGCGCGCCACGCTGCCGGGCACGCCGGATTCCTGCGTGGCCGCCAGCAGGCTGGTCCGGATGACGCCGCTGGCCAGCCGGTGGACGATCTTGACGGGAACGGCGTGGACGTCGGTGGCAAAGGACTCCCCCTCGCGCTGCACCACCAGTTCCTGTGCCTGCATTTCGTCGTCGGCGTCCAGCCAGTGCACCCTGAGGCGGACCAGCTGGCGCTGGCCGTCCACCTCGGCGGTCACGGCGCGCCCGGCCGAGTCGGCGCCAAAGATCGCCTGCCACGCAACCTGCTTGTGGCGCAGGTAGCCGGACGCTGCCGGATCGGCCACGCCCAAGCGCCTGAGCAGCCCCTCCGGCGTATCGGTGCTGCGCACGGCTTCGGTACGGTACAGGGTCAGCCCATCCAGCGCCAAGCCGGCCAGCTGTGCCTGCAGCCGGGTCCTGGCATCGATGGATTCAGTCACCAGCCGCAGCGGCTCGTCGGGAACGACCGGCGCCAGCGAAGCCACGGCCACGGCGCCACCGGCACCGGTGAACAGCGCCACGGCAATGGCAGCAGTGATCTGCTTGGGGTAATGGTGGAAAAAATCGGCAACGGCCAGGCCGGAGGAAATCAGTTGTTGCTTCACGGGCAATAATTGAAAATGGCAGCGCCGCCACATGCCCATGCTCAGCCGTGGAGCAAAGACAACTGACGCTTTGGGATAACAAAAACAATGCCGGAGTATAACCAACCGCCCCAAAACTCGCGGTCACGTCCTACAAAACTCGAGGCCACGTCCTACAGAACACGCGGCAACCTCCTATGATAACGCGACGTCGCCGGCCGACCCGCACGGGCCGCCCGGATTCACCGCACGCCACGGCCGGCACAACTGCCGCAGACCGCAGCCAACACGGCACAATCAGGCCAGTCCTGCGCTGCCATCCCGAGTCCATGAAAACAGAATCCAGAACAGAAACGACGCCGCTGTCCGGCGCTGTGCGCCAGGCCCTGGCAACCAGCCTGCGCGGCGCAGACGAGCTGCTGCCGCAGGCCGAATGGTGTGCCAAGCTGCAGCGCTCCGAGAAAACGGGCACGCCGCTGCGAATCAAGCTGGGGCTGGACCCCACGGCACCGGACATCCACCTGGGGCACACCGTGGTGCTGAACAAGATGCGGCAACTGCAGGACCTGGGGCACCAGGTCATCTTCCTGATTGGCGACTTCACCAGCCTCATCGGCGACCCGTCGGGGCGCAACAGCACGCGGCCGCCGCTGACGGCGCAGCAGATCCATGACAACGCGCAAACCTACTTTGCGCAGGCGCGCATGGTGCTGGATGAATCCCGGACCGAGATCCGCTACAACTCCGAGTGGTGCGACGCGCTGGGCGCGCGCGGCATGATAGAGCTGGCGGCCAGGTACACGGTGGCCCGCATGATGGAGCGCGACGACTTTGCCCGCCGCTACGCCGGCGGCCATTCCATTTCAGTGCACGAGTTCCTGTACCCGCTGCTGCAGGGCTACGACTCGGTCGCGCTCAAGGCCGACCTGGAGCTGGGCGGCACGGACCAGAAGTTCAACCTGCTGGTGGGCCGCCACCTGCAGCAGGAGTACGGCCAGGAGCCGCAATGCATCCTGACCATGCCGCTGCTGGAGGGGCTGGACGGCGTGGAGAAGATGTCCAAGAGCAAGGGCAACTACATTGGCATCACCGAAGATGCCAACACCATGTTTGCCAAGGTGCTGTCGATCAGCGACGCGCTGATGTGGCGCTGGTATCCCCTGCTCTCGTTCCAGCCGCTGCAGGATATCGAAAAACTCCGGGAAGAAGTGACCGGCGGGCGCAACCCCAAGGAAGCCAAGGTACTCCTGGCGCGCGAGATCACGACCCGCTTCCACAGCGCGGCCGCGGCCGACGCCGCCGAGCGCGATTTTGCCAACCGCAGCCGCGGCGGCGTGCCGGACGACATTCCCGAAGTCACGCTGCACGGCGCGCCGCTGGGGATCGGGCTGGTCCTCAAGCAGGCGGGACTGGCCCCGTCGACCAGCGCGGCCAACCGGCTGGTCGAGGGCCGCGGCGTCCGCGTGGACTCGGCCATCGTCGAAGACCGCGGCACCCGGCTCGCTGCCGGCTCGTACGTGGTGCAGGTGGGCAAGCGCAGGTTTGCCCGGGTCCGGCTGGTCGCCGGCGCCGGCAGCTGAATCGCCGTGCCTGCCAGACGACGCGCAGCGCAAGCGCGGCCGCCGCAGGCACAGCCCAAAGTCCCGGCCCCACAGCCGGCATTGGCCGCAGGGCCGGCAGGCCTGCGCGGCCGCGCCGGATAATCGGCTGTGGCCATGAATCCAAGCAGCTTGAAACATTGGCTGACGCCCCGGCGCCTGATGATGGCGTCCATAGGCGTGGCGCTGATCACCATTACGCTCAAGACCCTGGCATGGTGGCTGACCGGCTCGGTCGGGCTGCTGTCCGACGCCATGGAATCCTTCGTCAACCTGGCGGCGGCCACGTTCGGGCTGTCCATGGTGACGCTGGCCGCGCGGCCTGCCGACGACGACCATCCCTACGGCCATGACAAGGCCGAATACTTCTCGTCCAGCTTCGAGGGCATCCTCATCATCGGCGCCGCCGGCGCGATCATCTGGGCGGCCGCGCTGCGCCTGTGGCACCCGCAGCCGCTGGAGCAGATCAGCTGGGGCGCGGGGCTGGCGGTTGCCAGTTCGGCGCTCAACGGCCTGCTGGCCTGGATCATGCTGCGTGCCGCACGCACGCACCGCTCGTTTGCCCTGGAGGCGGATGCGCGGCACCTGATCACCGACATATGGACCTCCGCTGGCGTGATCGTGGGCATCGTGCTGACAGACCTGACCGGGCTGCTGTGGCTGGACCCGCTGGTGGCCATGGGCGTGGCGCTGCACATCCTCCACGAGGGGGCACGGCTGCTGTGGCGCTCCGCCCAGGATCTCATGGACCCGGCAGCCGAACCCGAGGTGCTGCAAAAAATAGATGCCGTCCTGCAGACGTTCACCCGCCATCATGGCAGCCAGCCGGTGGTCCATTTTGACCACATCATGACGCGCAAGTCGGGGCCGCGCCGTTTTGTCAATCTGCACATGCACCTGCCGCCGGGCTGGACGCTGGACCGCGCCGCGCAGCTGCGAGCGCAGGTCGAGCACGGGCTGGTGACAGCGGTGCCGCACCTTTTCGTCAACATAGAGATGCTGCCGGACGGCGTGGAGCCGCTGCACACCGACCTGATGGAAGCGGCTGAGGCCAGCCGCGTGCCGGAGCATTCCTGGCAGGGGAAGGAATAGCACATGCTGGGTCTTGTGCAGCGGGTCAGCCAGGCCAGCGTGACGGTGCGCGGGCGCGTGACCGGCGCCATCGGCCCCGGCCTGCTGCTCCTGCTCTGCGCCGAGCCTGGCGACGGCCCCGCCGAAGCCGACCGGCTCCTGGCCAAGACGCTGAAGCTGCGCATCTTCAACGACGACGCAGGCCGGATGAACCGCAGCCTGCAGGATGTACGCGGCGGCCTGCTGGTGGTCAGCCAGTTCACGCTGGCGGCAGACACGCGCAGTGGAAACCGCCCCGGATTCTCCGGTGCGGCGGCACCCGACATCGGCCAGCGGCTGTATGAGCACTTCGTGGCGCAGGCCCGCATCCTGCATGCGCCGGTGGCAACCGGTGAATTCGGCGCCGACATGCAGGTGGCGCTGGTCAACGACGGCCCGGTCACGATCCCGCTGCGCATCGCGCCTGCGCGCTGAGCACCGCCAGGCGGCAACCGCGGCTCGCCGGCTCAGGCCGGCCCGGCGTAGGGGTTGGCAAACCCCAGCCTGGCCAGGATGGCCGCTTCACGGGCTTCCATGGCCTTGGCGTCGGCGTCGCTGGTTTCGTGGTCCCAGCCCTGCGCGTGCAGCGCGCCGTGCACGACCAGATGCGCGTAGTGCGCCTGCAGCGCCTTGTGCTGCTGCACCGCTTCACGTGCGACCACCGGGCCGCACAGCACCAGGTCGGCACTGACCTGCGGCGCCTGGTCATAGCCAAAGGTCAGCACGTTGGTGGCGTACTCGCGCTGCCGCCAGGTTGCGTTCAGCGCCAGTCCCTCCGCTTCGCCCACGACCCGCACCGTGAACTCCGCTGCGGCAACGTCCGCCTGCATCGCGTGCCGCAGCCAGCGCCGCACCCGGTGGCGTGGCAGCGCAGCGCGGTGCACCGCGCTCTCCGGGAAACGCGCAATCTGCAGGGACAGGGTCAGCGGCGGCAACGGCATCGATGGAATGGGGGCGGATGGGACCAGGACAGGATGTCAATGGTCCTGTTGCATTATCCAACCAAAATTTGCCAGGCCCCGGCCCGCAAATTCGGCGCCTGCGCGACAATGGCGGCGTGTGCCCGAGCCGCGGGCCCGAGCCCGGCTCCTGACAACAACGCTCGCCATGCTTGCCGTACGCACCGCACTGATCGCCACCACGCTGCTGCTGGCCGCCTGCGCCAGTGGCCCGCGCGTCATCGTCAGCCAGGTCAGCACCGACGCGGCAACCGCGCCAGGCGCCAGCCTGCTGCACGACGCGCACTACCGCTTCGAACCCGTGCCGGCCGCATCGGGCCAGCCCGATCCGCAGAAGGTCCAGGCCATGGCCGAGCGGGCGCTGCAGCGCGTGGGCGCCGTGCGCGACGATGCGAACCCCCGCGTTGGCGTGCAGGCCAGCGCCCGCGTCGACGCCTACTGGGTCGACGACTACTGGGGCGGCCCCAGCAACCCGCGCGTGGCGCTGGGGCTGGGCGTGGGCAGCGGCTGGCACGGTGGCGGCATCGGCCTGGGGCTGGGCTGGCCGTTCTGGGACCGCTCGGTGCCGTTCTACCGCAGCGAGGTGAGCCTGGTCATGCGTGACCTGGCCAGCGGCACCATCGTCTACAGCACGCAGGCACGCCACGACGGTCCCTGGCACAACACCGACACGGTGCTGGCCGCGCTTTTTGTCGCCGCGCTTGAGGGCTACCCCCAGCCGGCGCAGCGGGTGCGGCGCGTGGACGTACCGGTGCAGGCGCCAGAGCAACAGGCAGGGGGTGCCCCACCGCCCCAGCCAGTCCAGCCCGAACCGGCACGGTAGCGCCAGCAGCGATTCACCCTGCGCTGCCGCGTGCCAGCGCCGGCGGTTGCGGCAACCAGATGAACCCCAGCGCGCCCAGGACAAGCAGGCCCGCGATGCAGCCAAACACCGGCCCAAACGGATCCACGCCGTACGCCAGGGCTGCAGAGGCAATGAGCCCGGTCAGCCACTGGACCAGCGCCACGCCCATGAACAGGGCCATGGTAAAGAGGGCAAACGCACGGCCCATGACGGCCGGATCGTAGGCGTCTTTCACGTCCGGGTATTGCAGGGTGACGTAGCCGGAGATCGCCGCAAACAGCAGCATCATCACCACGTCAGCACGCGTGCTCCAGCCCAGCGCCATGACAAGGAGCAGCAACGCTGAAACCACGGCACCGCCAAGCATGAGGCGACGCCGCCTGCGCGCACCCGGATCCGCACGGCCAAACAACGGCAGGCTGATGAGCGCAATGACGGTGACCACGACGACCAGGTTGCCGGTCGCAACCAGGTCCCAGCCGTGGCGGTCGGTCATGAGCGGCCCCATCCACAGTCCACGCAACGCAATGAACGAGCCGTAGGTGACAAACGCCAGTGACATGATGCCCCAGGTGTGTCGCACGCGGAACAGGCTGACAAAGGTGCGCAACGCCTGCGCGGCCGACTCCCGTTGCACAGGCTGGCCACTGGCCGGCTCGTGCACGCGCCAGGCAATCAGGATCCACGCCAGCAGCGACAACAGGGCCAGCGCCCAGAATCCGGCGCGCCAGGACGCGCGCGCTATCAACCAGGCCAGCGGCGTGCCCGTGAGCAGCATGCCGAGGCTGCCCACGGCCAGGATGATGCTGGAGACCGCCGCATACCGGTGCGCCGGGAAATGCCGGGCAATGAACACCGCGCAGACCAGAAACGCCGGCGCACAACCGATGCCGATCAGGACCTGGCCGGCAACCAGTACGCCAAAGTTCGGCGCCAGCGCCGAAAGCACCGAGCCCACGATCATGAGCGGCGACACCAGCAGCACGGTGCGCCGGACCCCGTACAGGTCCAGCGCCAGGCCCATCACCAGCTGCAGGCCGCCAAAGGCAAAGTGGTAGGCGGCGGCAAACAGGCCGAGCTGGCTTGGCGTCAGCTGCATCTGCGCCTGCAGCGGCGGCGCCATGATGGCCGCAACGGTGCGGAACGCCTGGCTCATGAAAAAGCCGGTTGTCAGCAGCAGCAGCACGACCCAGGCCGCGTGCAGGCCGGGGGGCGTTCGCTCCGATACTGGCATGGGCGTCATCCAGAAACCTGATTGTTGGCAAGCATCGTCAGCTCAGCGGATGACAGATGATCCTGGCCCTTGCGGGCGTTTGATGATCGCCGCCTGTGGCGGCTCATGATGAATCATGGTGTGGAGCGGCGCCCTCGCCGCGATTCCCCGCACAACGCACAACGCACAACGCACAACGCACAACGCTCAACCTCCCCATCATGGCGGCGCAGCCGCAGTCATTGCAGCCGCGCAGCGGCGCGCTCATCCGTCGTGCGTCTGGTGTTGCAGGGCATTGTTTCCAATCCGGTCCGCAAAAGGGCAGGAGCATCAACCTGGATTCAGCAGCCGAACGCTGCTTGGTGTGCATACCTTGTTGTGATCAAAGGAAAAGCCTGGTTTGCACGAGCACACCCTTTTGGTGGCCACGCTATGCGATCGAACGCATCCAACTACTGAATCCAGGTTCAATCGTAACGGAGTCCCGCAGCAACCGGCCGACGCATGGGCGCGCACAAAACCCCGGCTTCACGCGAGCATGGCATGATTCAGCCTCATGGAAGCCACCCGCATGCTGCTCATCCGCCACGGAGAAACCGACTGGAACCGCGCACGCCGCGTCCAGGGGCATGTCGATGTGGGGCTCAACGCCACGGGCCGGGCGCAGGCGCGCCAGCTGGGCGCTGCGCTGGCGGCGCGTGACCCGCTCGCAGCCATCTACACCAGCGACCTGGCGCGCACGCTGCAGACGGCGCGTGCCGTTGCGATGGCAACGGGGGCCGCGCTGACCGAGGAGCCTGCGCTGCGTGAACGCCACTTCGGCAAGTTCCAGGGCATGAGTTTTGCCGAAGCCAGCCAGCGGTTCCCGGACCAGGCCTGGCACTGGCGCCACCGCACGCCGGAGTGGTCGCCACCCGGCGGGGGCGAATCCCTGCTGGCGTTTCAAGAGCGCATCGTCGCGGCGATCAACGCGCTGGCGTGTGAGAATACCGGCCGGCAAATTGCCGTGGTCACGCATGGCGGCGTGCTGGATGTGCTCTATCGGACGGCCACCGGGCTGAATCTGCAAAGCCCGCGCACCTGGCAAATCGGCAACGCCGCCATCAACCGGGTGCTCTGGACGCCGGAGGGCGGCCTCAGGCTGGTGGGCTGGGACGACGCCATGCACCTGGCGCACGGCGTGCTGGACGAAAATACGGCGGCCTGATCGACGCGCGCCATGCGGCCCGCCCGGCGCCGCGTCGCTCACTTCTTTCTCTTGCAATTTGAGGTCATCGCATGTGCGGCATCGTAGGCGCAGTCTCTTCACATGACGTCGTCCAGACCCTGATCCAGGGCCTGCAGCGGCTGGAATACCGCGGCTATGACTCCTGCGGCGTTGCCGTGCATGCCACCGACGCCGGCAGGACGCGCCTGCGCCGGGTACGTGGCGTCTCGCGCGTCGCGGACCTCAAGAGGCAGTGCGAGCAAGAGTTGCTGCACGGCCACAGCGGCATCGCGCACACGCGCTGGGCAACGCACGGCGCGCCGGCGCTGGCCAACGCGCACCCGCACGTGAGCTGCGGACCGGACCGTGCCGACGCGCCGCCGCAGCCGGCACGCGTGACGCTGGTGCACAACGGCATCATTGAGAACCACGAATCCCTGCAGGCCGAGCTGGCCGGACAAGGCTACCCCTTCAGCAGCCAGACCGATACCGAGGCCATCGTGCACCTGATCGATCACCTGTACCAGGGCGACCTGCTGGCCGCGGTCCAGGCTGCGGTCAAGCGCCTGCGCGGCAGCTACTCGATTGCCGTGATCCACGTCAGCGAACCCGGGCGGCTGGTGGCGGCGCGCCAGGGCTCGCCGCTGGTGCTGGGCGTGGGGCATGACGAGCACTTTGTCTCCAGCGATGCGCTGGCGCTGGCTGGGGTCACCGACCAGATCGTCTACCTGGAAGAAGGCGACGTGGTCGACGTGCATGCCACCGGCTTCCAGGCATTTGACGGCGCGGACCGGCCGGTGACGCATCCGGTGCACACCGTGCCGGCCATGGGCGGCGCCGTTGAGCTGGGCCCGTACCGGCACTATATGCAGAAGGAGATCTTCGAGCAGCCACGCGCCGTGGCCGATACGCTGGGAGGCATAGAAGCGGTCGGCGCCAGCCTGTTTGCAGGCAGCAGCGGCGCCAGCACGGAAGATGCGCAGCGGATTCTTGAGGACACGCGCAGCGTGCTCATCCTGGCCTGCGGCACCAGCTACTACGCCGGCTGCGTTGCCCAGTACTGGCTCGAGGGCCTCGCCGGCCTGCCCTGCCGGGTGGAAATCGCCAGCGAATACCGCTACCGCGACTCGGTGCCCGATCCCCGCACGCTGGTCGTGACCATTTCGCAGTCGGGCGAGACCGCCGATACGCTGGCCGCGTTGCGCCACGCGCGCGCGCTGGGCATGGAAAACAGCCTGACCGTGTGCAACGTGCCGACCAGCGCCATGGTGCGCGAATGCAAGCTGGCCTTCCTCACGCGCGCGGGCATGGAAATCGGCGTGGCCAGCACCAAGGCGTTCACCACGCAGCTGGTCGGCCTGTTCCTGCTGACGCTGGCACTGGCGCAGGCCCGGGGGCGCCTGTCCGTGGAGCAGGAGCAGCAACACCTCAAGGCGCTGCGCCACCTGCCGCTGGCGCTGCAGTCCGTGCTGGCGCTGGAGCCCCAGATCATGGCCTGGGCCGAACAGTTCACGCTGCGCGACCATGCCCTTTTCCTGGGCCGCGGGCTGCACTACCCCATTGCGCAGGAAGGCGCGCTCAAGCTCAAGGAAATCAGCTACATCCACGCCGAGGCGTACGCTGCCGGCGAACTCAAGCATGGGCCACTGGCGCTGGTGACCGAGGAGATGCCCGTGGTCGTGGTCGCGCCGGGGGATGCACTGCTGGAAAAGCTCAAGAGCAACATGCAGGAAGTCCGCGCCCGCGGCGGCGTGCTCTACGCACTGGCCGATGCCAACACCCGGATCGCCAGCGCCGACCACCTGCACGTCATCCGCATGCCCGAGCACTACGGCCTGCTCTCGCCCATCCTGCACGTGGTGCCGCTGCAGCTGCTGGCCTACCACACGGCGATTGCGCGCGGCACCGACATCGACAAGCCGCGCAACCTGGCCAAGAGCGTGACGGTGGAGTAGCGGGCCGGCATGCCCGTTCCGAGCGGCTCGCGCAAGCCGCGACTGATTAAAAGCGATGCTCAGCAACACCACGCGCATGACGGATGAGCGCGCCGCTACGCGGCTGCAATGACTGCGGCTGCGCCGCCATGATGGGGAGGTTGAGCGTTGAGCGTTGAGCGTTGA
>Ga0172382_10001209_pt1 | contig 46985 bp, 42 predicted proteins | sample Leawel138RmetaG_FD_122245 | JGI IMG/M metagenome (GOLD analysis project Ga0172382, IMG submission 122245) | Leachate microbial communities from a municipal landfill in Southern Ontario, Canada - Leachate well 138R metaG | ecosystem: Engineered > Solid waste > Landfill > Unclassified | place...
CGCCGAGAAGGCACTCGACCTGCCCACGCTGTACGCCTCGGGACGTGCGGGCATCGCCAGCACCGTCCAGCCCGCCAACGGCGAGAACCCCGACGGCGAGAATCTCGACCCGCTGTTCGACGTGCTGCTCGAGCACATCCCGCCGCCCCAGGGTGATCCGGAAGCCCCGCTGCAGGCGCTGGTCACCAACCTCGACGCGTCGGCGTTCCTGGGCCGGCTGGCGCTGATCCGGATCTACAAGGGCCGGATCAAGAAGGGGCAGCAGGTCGCGTGGATGCGCGAAGTCGACGGCCACCCCGTCATCACGACCGCGAAGATCACCGAGCTGCTGGTCACCGAGGGCGTGGAGAGAACCGCCACCGACGAGGCCTTCGCCGGCGACATCGTCGCGGTGGCCGGCATCCCGGAGATCATGATCGGCGACACGCTGGCCGATCCCGACCACGCGCACGCGCTGCCCCGCATCACCGTCGACGAGCCGGCCATCTCGGTGACCATCGGCACCAACACCTCACCGTTGGCGGGCAAGGTGTCAGGCCACAAGCTGACCGCGCGAATGGTCAAGAACCGCCTGGACTCCGAACTCGTCGGCAACGTGTCGATCAAGGTCGTCGACATCGGCCGCCCCGACGCGTGGGAGGTGCAGGGCCGCGGTGAGCTGGCGCTGGCCGTGCTCGTCGAGCAGATGCGCCGCGAGGGCTTCGAGCTCACGGTCGGCAAGCCGCAGGTGGTCACCCGGACCGTCGACGGCAAACTGCATGAACCGTTCGAGGCGATGACGATCGACTGCCCCGAAGAGTTCGTCGGCGCCATCACCCAGCTGATGGCCGCCCGCAAGGGCCGCATGGAGGAGATGACCAACCACGCCGCCGGATGGGTGCGGATGGACTTCATCGTGCCCAGCCGCGGGCTGATCGGGTTCCGGACGGACTTCCTGACGCTGACCCGTGGCACCGGCATCGCCAACGCGGTGTTCGACGGCTACCGTCCGTGGGCGGGCGAGATCCGCGCCCGGCACACCGGTTCGCTGGTGTCCGACCGCAGCGGCCAGATCACCCCGTTCGCGATGATCCAGCTCGCCGACCGTGGCCAGTTCTTCGTCGAACCCGGCCAGGAGACCTACGAGGGCCAGGTCGTCGGGATCAACCCGCGCGCCGAGGATCTCGACATCAACGTGACCCGCGAGAAGAAGCTGACCAACATGCGGTCCTCGACCGCCGACGTGATGGAGACGCTGGCCCGCCCGCTGGAACTCGACCTGGAGAAGGCGATGGAGTTCTGCGCGGCCGACGAGTGCGTCGAGGTCACCCCGGAGATCGTGCGGGTGCGCAAGGTGGAGTTGACGGCCTCACTGCGGGCGCGGGCGAAGTCGCGCGCCAAACAGGCCAACAACTGACCACGGTGGGTCTGCCGCCCGTGGTTAATCTGTAAAGCGTGCCGACGACCTTTCGCCGCGTCCGCGCCGGCCGTGGGTCGGCTCTAGCCGCGACCGTCATGACGTTGGCCCTGGTGACCGGCTGCACGGTGAGTCCGCCGCCGGCGCCGCAGAGCACCGACACCACCGAGGTGACCCCGCCGCCGCCGATGAAGGCGACGCAGATCATCGTGGCGATCGACTCGATCGGGCCCGGATTCAACTCCCATCTGTTGTCCGACCAGTCACCGGTCAACGCGGCGATCAGCTCGCTGGTGCTGCCCAGCTCGTTCCGACCGATCCCGGATTCCCGCACCCCGACGGGTTCGCGCTGGGAGCTGGACACCTCCCTGCTGGAGTCGGCCGAGGTCACCGGCGAGGACCCGTTCACCGTCACCTACAAGATCCGGCCGGAGGCGCAGTGGACCGACAACGCGCCGATCGGCGCGGATGACTACTGGTACCTGTGGCGGCAGATGGTCAGCCAGCCCGGCGCTGCCGACCCGGCCGGCTACGACCTCATCACCGGCGTGCAGTCCGTCGAGGGCGGCAAGACGGCCGTCGTGACGTTCGCGCAGCCCTACCCGGCGTGGCGTGAGATGTTCAACGACATCCTGCCCGCCCACATCGTCAAGGACGTCCCCGGCGGATTCGGCGCAGGCCTGGCGCAGGCGCTGCCGGTCACCGGAGGGCAGTTCCGCGTCGACACCATCGACCCGCAGCGTGACGAGATCCTGCTCGCGCGTAACGACAGATATTGGGGCACGCCCGCCACACCGGACCTGATCCTGTTCCGCCGCGGCGGGGCGCCCGCCGCGCTGGCCGATTCCATCCGCAACGGGGACACCCAGGTCGCCCAGGTGCATGGCGGGTCGGCGGTGTTCGCCCAGCTGTCCGCGATCCCCGACGTGCGCACCGCCCGGATCGTCACCCCGCGCGTCATGCATCTGACGCTGCGGGCCCAGCAGCCGATGCTGGCCGACGCGCTGGTCCGCAAGGCGGTCCTGGGCCTGCTCGACGTCGACCTGCTGGCCGCCGTCGGCGCCGGCGACGACAACACCGTCACCCTGGCCCAGGCCCAGGTGCGCTCGCCGTCGGACCCCGGTTACGTCCCGACCGCCCCGCCCGCGATGACGCGGGAGGATGCCATGACCCTGCTGGCCGAGGCCGGGTATCAGGTGGACCCCGTGCAGGTGCCGACCTCACCGCCGCCGGCGCCCGGTGCGCCGGAGAGCAACCGCGGCCGGCTCACCAAGGACGGCGAGCCGCTGACGCTGGTGCTCGGCGTCGCCGCCAATGACCCGACGGCGGTCGCGGTCGCCAACACCGCCGCCGATCAGCTGCGCAGCGTCGGGATCGCGGCGACGGTGGCGGCACTCGACCCGGTGGTGCTGTACGGAGACGCCATGGTCAACAACCAGATCGATGCGGTGATCGGCTGGCACCCGGCAGGCGGTGACCTCGCGACGTCGCTGGCGTCGCGCTACGGCTGTCCGGCGCTGGAGGCCACCGCAGTCGAAACCACCACCGGGGCACCGGCGCCGACCTCCGACCCGCCCAGACCGAGCGGAACGTCCGGACCGCGCGGCCCGTCCGATCCGCCGACGACGTCGACAACGCCGACGACAGCGACGCAGACTTCGCCCGCCCCCGAGCCGGACTCCGACCAGCTCGTCCAGGCGCCGAGCAACATCACCGGAATCTGCGACCCGCACATTCAGCCCAGGATCGACGCCGCACTGCACGGCACCGCCGACATCGCCGAGGTCATCGACGAGGTCGAGCCCAGGCTGTGGGAGATGTCCACGGTGCTGCCGATCCTGCAGGACACCACGATCGTCGCGGCCGGCCCCAGCGTGCAGCACGTCAGCCTGACCGGCGCTGTGCCGGTCGGCATCGTCGGCGACGCAGGCAGCTGGGTCAAGCTGCCGCAGTGATCTCGCGGCCCGCCTCCTTCTGGTGCCGTCGGCGCAGCGCAGCCAGACCGTAGGCGGCATAGGCGCCGACCGCGAACACGAGCAACAGCCACAGCGGCGGACGCGCGAGCTCCCAGACGAACAGCGCTGCGAACAACGGCGAGCGCTGGGTGATCGCCAGGAGACCCGCCGCGCAACTCAGGGACACGGCCGCCACGTGCAGCTGCGTTCCGGCCCAGTGATTGAGCGCCAACGCGGCCAGGGATCCGGCTGCGGCGCCGGTCGCCAGCGCGGGGGTCAGAAGTCCGCCGGCCGCACCGGCTCTCAGGAACAGCATCGTGAGCAGTGGTTTGAGAAGCAGGATCAGTGCTGCCGAGGTCAGCGTCAACCCGCTACCCATGCTGACCTGGAGGATGCTGCGGCCGTTTCCGGGCAGCTCCGGAAGCCAAATCGAGCAGACGCCGGTCAACAGACCGGCCGCCGCAATCCCGGGGATCACCATCCACGACCGCAACGTCATTCTCGGCGCGCCGTGCATCATGCGGTCGAACACCAGACCCACCGCGGTCGCCACCGGAGCGAGCGCCAGAGCCAGGAACACGAACAGATAGGACAGCCGCGAATCCGGCCAGGACAGCGGGTGCTCCAGGTGGGTGACCGGTGCCGCGACCATGACGGCGATGCTCGACGTGATCAGCGCGGTGCCCAACGCTCTCGGGTGCCACGTCCGGAGCAGGATGCGGGTGGCGAACAGCGCCCCGCCCAAGGGCACGCTGTACACCGCGCCCAATCCGGCGCCTGCCGCGCACGCCAGCAGAATCCGGCGATCTGCCGCGGTCAGCGCCAGCCGCGAGACACCGATCTCGCCCCAAGCCGCGGCGAGTTGACGCGGCGCGCCCTCCCGTCCCAGCGAGGCTCCCGACCCGACGAGCAGCACCTGCAGCCCGGCATCGGCGGTTCCGGTCACAGGCGGTCTGTCCTGGCGGCGCCGCAGGGCCCACCGTCCCCATCCGGCCAGCGCGCCACCCAGCAGCGGGCCCACGGCCCTTCGGACCGGATTACTTCCCTCGATGCCGCTGAGCAGTGTGCCGAAGCTGTAGTGGAAGGTCAGGTGCTCGATCGCGTGCAACAGCAGCGTGGTTGCCGCACCGGCCACGCCCGCGATCAACCCGATGACAGCGATGGCGCACCCGAACTGCACGGTGCGGCGGGTCACCACGCGAATCTATGCCAGCCCAGCGCGCCGCGCGCCCCATTGGCCGGGCAAGCTGATGACCATGGAGACCGCGCGATTGCTCTTGGTTCGTCAGCCTGACCGGCGCGGTGCCGGCCGGCATCGTCGGCGACGCGGGCGGCTGGGTGAGGCTGCCGCAGTGGGTCTCCGGTCATGAAGGCGACATCGACACAGTGGTCACAGGCGATGGGTCTGGCCGCGCCGATCGTCAACGCGCCCATGGGAGGAGTGGCCGGAGGTGCGTTGGCGGCCGCCGTCTCACGGGCCGGCGGGCTGGGCATGATCGGCATCGGCAGCGCCGGATCCGCCGATCGGCTGCACACCGAACTGCGCCACGTGTCGGACCTGGCGGACCGGCCTTTCGGGATCGGCCTGATCAGTTGGGCCGTCGCCGAGCAGCCACGGCTGCTTGAGGCCGCCCTGGCGGCGCGGCCGGCCCTGCTGTCGGTCAGCTTCGGCGACGACTGGGCGTGGGTGCGACGGGCGCACGACGCCGGATGCGTCACCGCCACCCAGGTGGCCGACGTCGACGGGGCGCAGCGCGCGGCCGACGCCGGCGTGGACGTGCTGGTCACTCGGGGCGCTGAAGCCGGTGGACACGGGCAGCCCCGGGTCGGCACCCTGCCGCTGCTGGTCGAGGTGCTCGACCGGGTCGCAGTCCCGGTGTTGGCGGCCGGCGGCATCGCATCGGGGCGCGGGTTGGCGGCGGCGCTGGCCGCCGGCGCCTCCGGGGGCTGGCTGGGCACCGCGTTCGCGGCATGCCCGGAATCCACGCTTCCCGACGCCGCGGCAGAGGTGATGCTGGCCGCCCGCAACACCGACACCGTCACCACACGCGTCTTCGACATCGCGCTGGGCTATCCGTGGCCGCCGACCATCCCGGAGCGGGTGCTTCGCAACGCCTTCACCGACAGCTGGCACGGCCGCGAATCCGAGCTGGCCGCGGACACCGAAGCCGTCACGGAGTTGCGTGCGGCCATCGCTGCGGACGACTACCGGTTGGCCCCGGTCAATGTCGGCCAGGGCGTCTCTGAGCTCACCGCGATCGAGCCCGCGGCCCGGGTGATCCAGCGGCTGTGTGACGAGGCACGCGAGGTCGGGCAGCAGTAGGCCCCCGGATCGGGGATGCGGGGGCCTACCGGTCGATCGTCCGGCTTAGTCGTCGCCGCCGGATTCGCCGCCGGATTCGCCGCCGTCGCCCTCGGAATCGCCGCCCGCGCCCCCGGCCGAATCACCGTCGTCCTCGCCGGCGGTGTCGTCAGCCGTATCGGTCTCGTCCGGGGCGGCCTCCACGTCATCCCCGGCTTCGTCGACGGGCGCGGTGACCACGTCGTCGACCGGAGCGGTGACCACGTCGTCGGCCGGCGTGGTCGCCTCCTCGCCTCCGTCGACCGGCGCGGTGGCCTCGTCGACAACCACGGCGGGTGCCTCCTCGACCACCGTGTCACCGTCGGCGACCACTGCGGCCTCGGTCTCCGCTGCAGCCTCGGTCTCCGCGGCTGCGTCGGTCTCCGCCACCTCGGCGACGGTGATCATGGTGCCCGAGCCGGCGTCCGGATCGGCCGGGCCTTCGGCCGCGGCGGTTGCCACTGCTTCTTCCGGTGCGATCGCCGCGGCAAGCGCCTTGGGCAGCGTCACGAACAACGCCTGAATCAGACCGCCCTCACCCGGATTCTCGCTGAAGGTGAACAGCCCGGGGTAGGTCGTGCCCATGTCGTTCGTGTATCCGTTGAGGAGCGCCCCGGTCACCGAAGCGGGGATGTTGATGAGCTCGACCACCGCGTCGATGAGGTTGCCCTCGCCGAGAGCGTCGAAAGCCGCCTGGAGGCTGCCGCCGAGCGCCTGCATCGGCGCCATGACCGTGCCCAGGGCGCCCAGCACGATCGGAAACACGGTGTCGAGGCTGGTCAGGGATTTCACGACGTTGGCGAAGTTCTGCGCGATCTTCCCGGGAATCTCCAACGCACCCGAGGTGAAGATCGGAAGCCCGATGTTGAGGATGGGGCCGAGGAGCAGCGCTTCGCCGGCAGTGGTGATCGCTCCGGAGATGTTGCCTTCGCTCAGCTGAGTAAAGGCGTCTTCGATGAGAGGCCAGGCCCCGGCCGGGTTGTCAAATGAGAAGTAATTCAGCGCGCCGGTAATGGCACCCGTGGTCGCGGAGACTAACGTCCCGCCGTACCCGAGCACGTTCTCCAGTGCCTGCCGCAGCAGCGGGAACGGATCCTCAAGAATGGCGTTGCCAATCCCACCCAAGTTGGTGGCTGCGCCGGCGAAGACATCCACCCAGGCGGTGATGGGGTTGACGGCGGCGGAGAGTTCCACGGCGACCGATGACATGGCCGGAGAGGAGCTGACGGTGCTGCTTGGGGGCACGACGACGGGGGCGAGGGCGATGGCGCTCGCGCCGGCCAGGGCGACTCCCGCGGTGAGATAAGAGCGAACCGTTACGTGCATGATATCCCTTCATTACGTAAATGTGATGGCGGACACCGCGGACCTTACTCCGCGGTAAGAAGTATTTGTCAACTATTTTTTCGGTACTTTTCTGGGAACGTACTGAATTTTTCGCACTCCGTGCAATGTCTTCGTGCATCGGATAGGTCTAATTGCGGCCCGATGTCCAATTCTGGCTAATTGCCGAATTCGAAGTGGTGGTCGTCGAGGTTGTCGGGCGAGCGGGTTGTGGCTCACCTGGCTGATTTGCTGGACACATCAGATGACAATTGACAGACAGCGCAATATTGCAGAGTGTGCCCGATTCCTGCTTTGCGGAAATCGTGGGTCCCGGTCGATCGGTGAAGCGCGGATTCCGAAGGTTGGACCCTGGGCATGCGGTCGCGGCAAACGCCCGGTCGGTCACCGGACCGCCGTGGTTCGACCTGACACGCCTCGGGCGGGCAAGCTGAGCGGCATGGAGACCGCGCGACTGCTCTTCGTTCATGCCCACCCCGACGACGAGACCCTCACCACGGGCGCGACCATCGCGCACTACGTAGCCCGCGGAGCGCAGGTGCACGTCATCACGTGCACGTTGGGCGAAGAGGGCGAGGTGATCGGCGACGAGTGGGCGCAGCTCGCGGTCGACCGGGCCGACCAGCTCGGCGGTTATCGGATCGGTGAGCTGACCGCGGCGCTGGCCGAACTGGGCGTGGACCGTCCGCGCTTTCTCGGCGGCGCGGGGCGCTGGCGGGACTCCGGCATGGACGGCACCCCGGCGCGGCAGCAACAACGCTTCGTCGACGGTGATTTCGCCGAACAGACCGCCACGCTGGCCGCCGCGATCGACGAGCTGCGCCCGCACGTCGTCGTCACCTACGACCCGAACGGGGGCTACGGCCATCCCGACCACATCCACGCCCACCGGGTCACGACGGCTGCGGTCGCCGCGTCGACGTGGCAGGTGCCGAAGCTGTACTGGACGGTGACGTCGTCCTCGGCGCTGGCCGCTGCGCTGGCCTCGATGGGCGCAGTGCCCGAGGAGTGGATCCGGGTCTCGGCCGACGACCTGCCGCTGTTCGGCTATTCCGACGAGGCGATCGACGCGGCGCTGGATCTGACCGCCCACGAGTCGGCTCGGGTGGCGGCGCTGCGTGCGCACCGGACGCAGGTCAGCGTTTCGCCCGACGGGCGCAGCTTCGCGCTGTCGAACAATGTCGCCCTGCCGGTGGATCCGACCGAGTACTACGTTCTTGCCGCGGGTTCTGCCGGCGCGCGCGACGAGCGCGGCTGGGAAACCGATCTGCTGTCCGGGCTGTCAGTGGGTTGACGACGCGCCGCGGGGTAAGCTGCCCGCAACCGACTGCGCACGGAGGGGAAGTACATGGACCCGGACCTGGATCCCAACCTGCAGCACTGGCAGGACCGCCTCGACAGCTACCAGTGGGTGATCGGCTCGATCGTCTCCGTGCTCGACAGCATCCCGACCTGACGGCGTCCTCTCCGCCGGTGTCGGACCGGCTTCGCGTTCTCCTTCTGGCCCTGCTCGGCCTCGACGGTGTGCTCTCGGCCCTGATGGCCGTCTTCTTCCTGCCGCTGCGGCTGGGACCGGTGCCGCTGCCGATCAGTGCGTTGCTCAGCGGGGCGCTGAATCTCTCGCTGGTATGGGCCGGCCTGCAGTGGACGTCGGTTCCGCGACTCGCCGCCCTGCCGTTGTGGACGTGGCTGGCCACCGTCTTGCTGTGCATGGTGTTCAAGCCCGGTGACGACATCGTGTTCGGCGGCGTCGGGATCATGGAGTTCGGTCCGGTGCTGCTGGTCGCGCTCGGGGCCCTGCCCGCCGCGTGGCTGCTCATGCGTCACCCGCCGGCGGCGGGGGCGGACCCGCGCACCGGCGCCCGGTGACTACTGTGACTGCTATGTCACGCGGATGGCAGGCGCATTCTGTTTCAGATAGTGAGACGCGCGGATGAACCGCGACAACGCCGGGGTTACAGGAGAGTGGCTCTGAACACCCAGCGCGGCGCTGACCTGCCCAGCCCGGTGGTTCCTCCCAGATCTGGCGCGCCCAATCCCGCTGCGTTGCGACGGGTGTTACGGCGGGCCCGTGACGGGGTGGCCCTGAACGTCGACGAGGCGGCGATCGCGTTGACGGCGCGCGGTGACGACCTCGTCGACCTGTGCGCGTCGGCGGCGCGGGTGCGTGACGCGGGTCTGGAGGCCGCGGGCCGGCGGGGCGACACGGGCCGGTTGCCGGTGAGTTATTCGCGCAAGGTGTTCATCCCGGTGACGCATCTGTGCCGTGACACCTGCCATTACTGCACGTTCGTCACGGTGCCCGGCCGGTTGCGCGCCGAGGGCAAGGGCATGTTCATGGAGCCCGACGAGATACTCGACGTCGCGCGCCGCGGGGCTGAAATGGGTTGTAAGGAAGCGCTTTTCACCCTCGGTGACCGGCCGGAAGCTCGCTGGCCGGAGGCGCGCCGGTGGCTCGACGAACGAGGGTATGACTCGACGCTGGACTATGTGCGGGCGATGGCGATCCGGGTGCTGGAGGAGACCGGCCTGCTGCCGCATCTGAACCCGGGCGTGATGTCGTGGTCGGAGCTGTCGCGGCTCAAGCCGGTCGCCCCGTCGATGGGCATGATGCTGGAGACCACGTCGCGTCGGCTGTTCGAGACCAAGGGCCTGGCCCACTACGGCAGCCCGGACAAGGACCCGGCGGTGCGGCTGCGGACCCTGGACGACGCGGGCCGGCTGTCGATCCCGTTCACCACCGGGCTGCTGGTGGGGATCGGGGAGACGCTGACCGAGCGGGCCGAGACGGTGCACGCGATTCGACGTTCGCACAAGGAGTTCGGTCACGTCCAGGAAGTGATCGTGCAGAACTTCCGCGCCAAGGACCACACCGCCATGGCCTCGGTGCCGGACGCCGGGCTCGACGACTTCCTGGCCACCATCGCGGTCACCCGGCTGGTGATGGGCCCGAAGGTGCGCATCCAGGCGCCACCGAATCTGGTGTCCCGCCAGGAATGCCTGGCGCTGATCGCGGCCGGTGTGGACGACTGGGGCGGGGTGTCGCCGCTGACACCCGACCACGTCAACCCCGAGCGGCCGTGGCCGGCGTTGGACGAGCTGGCCGAGGTGACGCTTGAGGCCGGCTACGACCTGGTTCAGCGACTCACCGCCCAACCGCAGTACGTGCAGGCCGGCGCCGCCTGGATCGATCCGAGGGTGCACGGGCACGTGGCCGCGCTGGCAGACCCCGACACCGGCTACGCCCGTGACGTCAACCCGGTCGGGCGACCGTGGCAGGAACCCGACGAGGCCACCGAATCACTGGGCCGTGTCGATCTGCACACCGCGATCGACACCGAGGGCCGGCTGACGACCACCCGCAGCGATCTCGGCGATGCGTTCGGCGACTGGGAGTCCATCCGGGCCAAGGTCGAGGAGTTGGCCGCCCGCGCACCGGAACGCATCGACACCGATGTGCTGGCCGCGCTGCGCTCGGCCGAGCGGGATCCGGCCGGGTGTTCCGACGACGAGTACCTGGCGTTGGCGACCGCCGACGGCCCGGCGCTGGATGCGGTGACCGCACTGGCGGATTCGTTGCGGCGCGACACCGTCGGCGACGACGTGACGTTCGTGGTCAACCGCAACATCAACTTCACCAACATCTGCTACACCGGCTGCCGGTTCTGCGCGTTCGCCCAACGCAAGGGCGACGCCGACGCGTACTCGCTGTCCACCGCGGAGGTCGCCGACCGCGCGTGGGAGGCCCACGTCGCCGGCGCCACCGAGGTGTGCATGCAGGGCGGCATCGATCCGGAGCTGCCGGTGACCGGCTACGCGGATCTGGTGCGGGCGGTCAAGGCGCGGGTGCCGTCGATGCACGTGCACGCGTTCTCGCCGATGGAGATCGCCAACGGGGTCACCCGCAGCGGAACCTCGATCCGGGAGTGGCTGACAGCGCTACGCGAGGCCGGGCTCGACACCATCCCCGGCACGGCAGCCGAGATCCTCGACGACGAGGTGCGCTGGGTGCTGACCAAGGGCAAGCTGCCGACGTCGATGTGGATCGAGGTCGTGACCACCGCGCACGAGGTGGGGCTGCGGTCGAGCTCGACGATGATGTACGGCCACGTCGACACCCCGCGGCACTGGGTGGGGCATCTCAACGTGCTGCGCGGCATCCAGGACCGCACCGGCGGGTTCACCGAATTCGTGCCTCTGCCGTTCGTGCACCAGTCCTCGCCGCTGTACCTGGCCGGCGGGTCGCGGCCCGGACCGACGCACCGCGACAACCGGGCGGTGCACGCGCTCGCGCGGATCATGTTGCACGGCAGGATCTCTCACATCCAGACCAGTTGGGTCAAGCTCGGCACCGAGCGCACGCAGGTGATGCTGCGCGGCGGCGCCAACGACCTCGGCGGCACCTTGATGGAGGAGACGATCTCGCGGATGGCGGGCTCGGAGAACGGTTCGGCCAAGACCGTCGCGGAGCTGGTCGCCATCGCCGAGGGCATCGGACGCCCGGCACGCCAGCGCACCACCGACTACACCCCGCTCGCGGCGTAGCCCCCCGTAGCCGCCCGTAGCCCACCCCCTCTTCTTCCCCCCTTCTCTTTCCCCCTTTTCCGCGAGCGTGCGTGTCTGCGGGCAACACGCCGCCATTTCTGCGTAGTTCGCGCACGCTCGCATCGGCGGGTGGGCGCGTCTGGGCGTTCAGCTGGTAGGACGGAGCCATGAAGCTGCGCCGGGTGATCGCCGACGGTCGGTTGGAACTGCAATCCCTCGGGCCCGACGGGTCGTGGGCGCCCGCGCCGGATCCGTCGGTGCTGGGCGGCCCGGTGTTCGACCCCGCCTGGGAACTGGCTGCCGCGCAGCGCCATCATGGCCTCGCCGGCTGCGTCCTGCCGTTTCAGCCCGCGTCGTTCCGTGACTTCATGCTCTACGAAGACCATGCGATCGACGCGGCCCGCGGACTCGTGCGCCGATTCCATCCCGCCCAGTCCCGTGCGGCTGAGACCGTCGAGAAGCTGACCCGAAAACCGTTCCCGCTGTTCAAGCCCAAGCCGCTGTTCTACCGCCAACCCATCTACTACATGTCCAACCACCTGAGCTTTGTGCCCAGCGGCGCGCCCGTGGCCTTTCCGTCGTACTCCACGGCGCTGGACTTTGAACTCGAACTCGGATTCGTGCTCAAGGCACCACTTTTCAATGCAAGCTCAGCGGAGGCGGTGGACGCGGTCGGCGCGTTCGTCGTCGTGAACGACTTCAGCGCCCGCGACGTTCAGCGTGCCGAGATGGCCACCGGGCTGGGGCCGCAGAAGGCCAAACATTTCGTGTCGTCGATGTCGGCCGTGGCCGTCACCGCCGACGAGATCCTGCCGATCCTCGAGAGCCTCAGCGGATCGGTCACCATCAACGGACGCACCGTCAGCACCGTCTCCAGCGCCGGCCCGCAATGGACGATCGGCGACATGCTCGCCCATGCGTCACGGGACGAGAAGCTGTATCCGGGTGAGCTTTTCGCCACCGGCACGTTGCCCGGGGGGAGCGGTATGGAGACCGGACACTGGCTGCGGCCCGGTGACCGGATCACGCTGAGCATCGAGCAGGTCGGCGAGATCAGCCACCAGATCACGTCGTGACACCGCCGCGGCGGTGCCACTGACGTCCCGTCATGCCTGCCGGAGCGCCTCGATCTCGAGCGTGATCGTCACCTTGTCGCCGACCACGGCGCCGCCGGTTTCCAGCGGCATGTCGATGTCGATACCGAAATCCTTGCGGTTCAACACAACTGATGCCTCAAAGCCGGCGACCTCGCCGTGGCCCATGCCCGGGTTCACCCCGTTGAAGTCCAGGTTCAGTGAGATCGGGCGGGTCACACCCTTCAGGGTGAAGTCACCGTCGACGACGTAGCCGTCGCCGTCCTGCCGGACCGCGGTCGAGCTGAACGTCGCCACGGGGTGCTTCTCGGCGTCGAAGAAGTCCGCGGACTTGAGGTGGCCGTCGCGCTGCTCGTTGCGGGTGTTGACGGAGTCGACGGCGATCTCGGCGTGCACCGACGGCGTGCCGTCCTCGGCGACGGTGATCGCGCCGCTGAACGTGTCGAACACGCCCCGCACCTTGCTCACCATCAGGTGGCGTACGGAGAAGCCGACCGAGGAGTGGACGGGGTCGATGGCCCAGGTGCCGACGGACAGGGCGGAGGTGACAGTGGTCATGGGTGTCGCTTTCTCTGGTGGGCGTCGGCGGTCCCGACGGATACCTTCAAGATAAGCGGACTGCAGTCCGAATCTATTCCCGGGCCGGGCGGGTCTCGTCGACTGGACCTGTCGGGCGGGTTGGTTACGCTCCCGGCGTGGTCTTCGACGAACGGTTCGGGCGGCTCGACCCGGCAGTCTGGACGGCGTCCTATTTGCCTGCCTGGAGCTCACGGGACGCTGCGGCGGCGACGTTCGAGGCGGGTCCGGACGGGCTTGACCTCTCCATCCCGCAGGCTCAGCAGCTGTGGTGTCCCGATCTGCATGACGGGCCGCTGCGGGTGTCGGCGGTTCAGAGCGCCAACTGGTCCGGCGCGATCGGCTCCACCGACGCGCCGCAGCCGTTCCGCGATGGCCTGGTGGTGATGGAAGAGCAGCCCACCGTGCTGGGGTTCCTCCCGCATTTCGGAACCATCTCCGTCACCTGTTCGGCGGATCTGAGCCCGCGGTCGATGTTCTCGGCGTGGATGGTGGGACTCGAGGACGAACCGGACCGGTGTGGCGAGATCTGCGTCATGGAGGTGTTCGGCGACACGGTGGCCGGCGGTCGGGCTGCGGTGGGCCAGGGGATCCACAAGTTCCGCGATCCGGCGCTGCGCGAAGACTTCTCCGCTGTCCCGCTCGACATCGACATCGCGCAGTCGCATACGTATGCGGTGCACTGGCGGCCTGGCGCGGTCGAGTTCTCGATCGACGGCGTGGCGACCAGGGTCGCTAACCAGGCGCCGGACTACCCGATGTTCCTGACCCTGGGCGTGTTCGATTTCCCCGACCGGCCCGGGCCCGCCGACCATGTGCCGCATCTGCGCGTCAGCCGCCTCACTTACCGTCCGCTGCCAGAGGGCGCGTAGCCGTCGCCACCGGGGTTGGGCAAGTGACGGCGCGGCACTAGGCGGACGGTATATGCGACGTTTAGTATCAGTAACCGCACGCCACCCCCGGCCGGGGTTGCGCGCGAGTTAGGGCACACTGAGACACGCGTCCAACTACCGGCAGGGATACTTGCTGGGTTGGCCGCGGTATCGGCTGAGCCCGGCCCTGACAGCAGCCCCACCGGACAGGTCGTCCGATAGGACTTGAGGAGTAGTTCGTGACGTACGTCATTGCTGAGCCCTGCGTCGACGTCAAAGACAAGGCGTGCATCGAGGAGTGCCCTGTCGACTGCATCTATGAGGGCGCTCGCATGCTGTACATCCATCCGGACGAGTGCGTCGACTGCGGCGCCTGCGAGCCGGTGTGCCCCGTCGAGGCCATCTATTACGAGGATGACGTTCCCGACCAGTGGAGCGCGTACACCCAGATCAACGCGGACTTCTTCGTCGAACTGGGTTCGCCGGGCGGTGCGTCGAAGGTCGGTCAGACCGACAACGACCCGCAGGCCGTCAAGGATCTGCCTCCGCAGGGTGAGGACTGAGTACCACGTCGCAGCACGTCTCGGCTGAGGGTGGCCGTCGGTACCTGAAGTCGGCGTCCCTGCCGGTGTTCCCCTGGGACACCCTGGCCGACGCGACCGCGGCCGCCCGCGCGCACCCCGACGGCATCGTCGACCTGTCGGTGGGAACCCCCGTGGACGACGTGGCCCCGGTCATCCGCGACGCCCTGGCCGCGGCGAGTTCTGCGCCCGGTTATCCGACTACCCACGGCACCCCCGCGTTGCGCGAGGCGGCGGTGTCGGCCTTGCGCCGCCGGTACGGGATCACCCATCTGGCACCGGGTTCGGTGTTGCCGGCGATCGGCACCAAGGAGCTGATCGCCTGGCTGCCGACCGTGCTCGGCCTGGGTGCAGGCGACACCGTGGTGGTGCCCGAGTTGGCCTACCCCACCTACGAGGTCGGGGCGCTGTTGGCCGGCGCCGCGGTGGCGCGTGCCGATTCGCTCACCCAACTGGGCCCGTCCGTGCCGGCACTGGTGTACGTCAACTCGCCGAGCAACCCGACCGGTCGGGTGCTCGGCGTCGACCATCTGCGCAAGGTGGTCGGCTGGGCGCGTGACCGCGGCGTGCTGGTGGCCTCCGACGAGTGCTACCTCGGCCTCGGCTGGGACGTCGCACCCGTCTCGGTGCTGCACCCCGACGTCTGCGACGGCGACCACACCGGACTTCTGGCCGTGCACTCGTTGTCCAAGACGTCGTCGCTGGCCGGCTACCGGGCGGGTTTCGTCGCCGGAGACCCGGCGGTGGTGGCCGAACTGCTGGCGGTGCGCAAGCACGCAGGCATGATGGTGCCGACCCCGATCCAGGCCGCGATGGTGGCCGCCCTCGACGACGACGCGCACGAGCGGGAACAGCGGGAACGCTACGCCCGACGCCGCGACGCGCTGCTGCCCGCGCTGCTGGCGGCCGGATTCACCGTCGACCACTCCGAGGCGGGGCTCTACCTGTGGGCCACCCGAGGCGAGCCGTGCCGGGACACCGTCACATGGCTGGCGCAGAAAGGCATCCTGGTCGCGCCGGGGGAGTTCTACGGACCGCGCGGCGCCAGGCACGTCCGGGTGGCGCTGACCGCGACCGACGAACGCATCGCCGCCGCGGTGGCACGGCTGGCGGATTCGGCGCGCTGAGGCACCCGGGGTGGCGCAGATCGCGATTCACCGGGGCTCGGTGGCGCGCAATCCCAACGCGAGCACCAGGCGGCTGTCGGGGTCCTCGAGAGAGGTCGACAGCAGCTTTTCGACCCTCCTGATGCGATAGCGCACCGTGTTCGGGTGCACGTGCAGCCGCGCTGCGATCGCGGCGATGTCGCCGAAGCCGTCGAGATAGGCCTGCAGCGTCTCGGCCAACAGGGGATCGCCCGCCCGCAACCGCCGCACCCGAGGGTCGACCAGGCGTGGCTGTGCCGCGACGTGCGAGACGATCTCGTCGAGCAGTACCGTCGTGCGCGCCTCGTCCAGCGATGTCACCAAATCGATTGCACCGGGGTGCCTTTCGGCGCTGTCGAACACCCGGTCCACGTCGGCCCTGGCACCCGCCGCGCCCGCAGGCCCGGTCAGCGGCGCGGTGACCGCCCGCACCTCGAGCCCGAGTTCGCGCCGTAACGCGGCCACCACACCACGCACCCAGGATGTCAACGATGCGGCGGCGCCGGCCTTCGGCAACAGCACGTACACCCGGTCCCCGGCCGCGGCCACCTGGGCGTCGGCGCGAAAAGCGCCCGCGCTCAACGCGATGACGTCCGCGGGCACCGCGGCGCCGAGTCCCCGGAAGCCGACGATCGCCGCCCGCGCGTCCTCCGGGATGCCGAGCTCCCGGGCCAGCGCGCCGACGTCGTCGACGTCGACGCCGGTGAGGCCGAGCAGTTGCTGCAGGCGCGCGGCGTGCTGCGACGGCGCCGTCGCCAGCCGCGACATGATCCGGGCGGCCAGCACCGAGCCGCCGCGCAGGATCTGCTCGGCATCGTCGGCCAGCGCCGACGAGCCCTGCTGCAGCCAGATGGTGCCGGCGAATCGGGGAGCCTGACGGGTGTCGGCGGGCAGGTGGATGCCGACGGCGAGGCGTGGTCGTAATCCCAGCTCCGGGCGCTCGGCCACCCGTACCACGTCCGGGCCGGCCCGCAGCGCGTCGAAAATGCCCCACTGACCGATCCATTCGAGATGCTCGGGGGGACCGGCGCGGCCCAGGATGGTCAGCCGCCGCAGCTCGTCGGCTTCCTCGCTGGACGCGGAGTAGGCCAGCATGCGGCTGTCGGCGTCCTCGATGCAGATCATGCCCCGCGTGCGGTCGGCGATCGACTGGGCCAGCCCGAACAGGTCGGTGCCCGAGTCGCGCGACGGGTCGTCCCGGTCACCGTGGTGTTCCAAGGCGTAGTTGACCAGTCGATACAGATGTTCCCAGCGCGCGCGGGGGTCGACGGCCACCACGGCGGCGCCCAGGGCCACCGCACGGGCGACGGCTTCTGCGGTGGGTTCTTTGACGAAGATCGCGACGGGTCGGTCGGCGTGGTGCTCCAGCCACCGCAGCGCGTCGACGTCGGCCACCCCCAGCAGGAAGAACAGATCGACCGAGCCGGGGCCGACCGCCAGGCCCAGGCGCACGTCGTCGGCGTCGACGAGCGCGACCGAACCGACCGGCATGTCCAGGCCGCGTGGCGCCTCGACAAGCGTGACCATCGTGCGGTCCAGGGCGAGCAGCAACTGTCCGAGCCCCAGGCCCGCCGGCGTGACCACCATCGGCCGCTCCTTTATCCGATACGACTAACAAGTGTGACACCTGTTGTCCGATAGGCCATCGGAATCGCGGCCGAAAATGGGCATCCTTGCAGGATGGACGCGATCAGCGACGTACCCCTGCCCTCGAACGAGCCGGTGCACGAGTACGCACCCGGTTCCCCAGAACGCCACCGGCTGGAGAACATGCTGGCCGACCTCGCCGCGGACCCGATCGAGCTGCCCCACGTCATCGGCGGCACCCACCGGATGGGCGCCGGGCCCTCGGTGGAAGTGGTCCAGCCGCACCGCCACTCGGCCCGGCTCGGAATCTGCACCAATGCCGACCACGCCGACGCGGCCGCCGCCGTCGAGGCCGCCGTCGCCGCCAAGCCCGGCTGGGAGAACACCCCGTTCGACGAGCGCGCGGCGGTGTTCCTGCGCGCCGCGGACCTGATGGCGGGGCCGTGGCGGGAGAAGATCGCCGCGGCGACGATGCTCGGCCAGTCCAAGACCGCCTACCAGGCCGAGATCGACGCGCCGTGCGAGCTCGTCGACTTCTGGCGGTTCAACGTCGCGTTCGCCCGACAGATCCTGGCGCAGCAGCCGCTCAACTCGAAGGGGGTGTGGAACCGTACCGACTACCGCCCGCTGGAAGGGTTCGTCTACGCCATCACCCCGTTCAACTTCACCGCCATCGCGGGTAATCTGCCGACCGCGCCCGCGCTGATGGGCAACACCGTGGTGTGGAAGCCGTCGCCCACCCAGATGTTCGCGGCCTATCTGACCATGCAGCTGCTCGAGGCGGCGGGCCTGCCGCCCGGGGTGATCAACCTGCTCGCCGGTGACGGGCTTGCCGTCTCGGACGTGCTGCTCTCCGACCGCAGGCTGGCAGGCATCCACTTCACCGGTTCGACCGCGACGTTCCAGCACCTGTGGCGCGAGGTGGGCACCCACATCGACCGCTACGACACCTACCCCCGGCTGGTCGGCGAGACCGGCGGCAAGGACTTCGTCGTCGCGCACCCGTCTGCACAGCCTGATGTGTTGCGCACCGCCCTGATCCGTGGTGCGTTCGACTATCAGGGGCAGAAGTGTTCGGCCGCATCGCGGGCCTACATCGCGCGGTCGGTGTGGCAGAAGATGGGCGACGATTTCCTCGACACCACCGAGGCGCTGCCTTACGGCGACGTGACCGAGCTGGCCAACTTCGGCGGCGCGCTGATCGACGAACGGGCCTTCGCCAAGAACGTCACCGCCATCGAACGGGCCAAGAGTGCCGCCGGGGTGACCATCGCGGTGGGAGGTGAATACGACGACAGCGAAGGCTATTTCGTCCGCCCCACAGTGCTGCTGTCCGACGATCCAGGCGATGAAGCTTTCAGCACAGAGTATTTCGGACCGCTGCTGGCCGTGCACGTCTATCCCGATGAGGACTATGAGCGCATCCTCGACGTCGTCGACACCAGCGCCCGCTACGCGCTGACCGGCGCGGTGATCGCCGACGACCGTGCCGCGGTGCTGACCGCCGAGCGGCGACTGCGGCACGCGGCGGGCAACTTCTACGTCAACGACAAACCGACCGGCGCGGTGGTCGGGCAGCAGCCGTTCGGCGGGTCGCGGGCGTCGGGCACCAACGACAAGGCCGGCTCCGCGCTCAACCTGCTGCGGTGGACGTCGGCGCGTTCGATCAAGGAGACGTTCGTGCCGCCGACCAGTCACACCTATCCCCACATGGAGGTATGAGCGGTGTCTGTCTTCGACAAGATTGCGCGGCCGGTGATCCTGGCGGCATCGCGCCGGGAAGGCCTGCGCCGGGCGGCCGAGCGGATGTCCGTGACGCGCAAGGTGGTGCGCCGCTTCGTACCGGGGGAGAGCACCGCCGACGTGATCACCGCCGTCGGGGATCTTCGCGATTCACACCGACTGGTCTCGATCGACTACCTCGGGGAGGACGTCACCGACGCCGACGCGGCCGATGCGACCGTCGAGGCCTACCTGACGCTGCTCGATGCGCTCGCCGGCCGTGGCGAAACCGCCGCGGCGGTAAGGCCGTTGGAGGTGTCACTCAAGCTCTCGGCGTTGGGGCAGGCCCTGCCGCGCGACGGTGAGAAGATCGCGCTGGAGAACGCCCGCGCGATCTGCGAACGGGCGCAACGCGCCGGAGTGTGGGTGACCGTCGACGCCGAGGACCACACCACCACCGACTCCACGCTGTCGATCGTGCGTGAGCTACGAGTGGACTTCGACTGGGTGGGCACCGTGCTGCAGTCCCACCTGAAACGCGCGCGCGCCGACTGCGCCGAGTTCGCGGCGTCCGGGGCCCGAATCCGGTTGTGCAAGGGGGCCTATGCCGAACCGGCTTCGGTGGCCTTCCGGGATCGCGACGACGTCACCGACTCGTACCTGCAGTGCCTGCGCATCCTGATGGCGGGCAGGGGTTATCCGATGGTCGCCTCCCACGACCCCGAGATCCTCGGCGCGGTACCGTCTATGGCGCGCGAGTACGGCCGCGGCGTGGACGATTTCGAATACCAGATGCTCTACGGCATCCGTGACGCCGAACAGCGCCGACTTGCCGAGGCGGGCAACCACATTCGCGTCTACGTGCCGTTCGGTACGCAGTGGTACGGCTACTTCGTGCGCAGGCTCGCCGAGCGGCCGGCCAACCTCACGTTCTTTCTGCGGGCCCTGGCCGAACGCCGCGGTTAGGCGGGGTAGGCGGCGACGGGCATGATCACGGTGCCCTTGCAGAGGCCTTCCAGGATCTCGGTGCGCCACGTCCCGTACATGGTGCCGTCGGCCGTCGGTGCATAGAACACCAGCGAACGGGCGGCTGCGTACTCGGTCGGCACGTCGGCGCCGCGGAAACACTCCCACTGCCAGTTGTAGTTGAACACCCACTGCCTGCCGTCCCAGGTGTAGCGCGGGGGGTGCGGGATCGTCGGGTTGGACGGCGCCGGACCGTCGGTGGCGGTGGCCACGCAGGTGCCGACGCAGGACGTGCTGAAGGTGTACTGCCCGCTGAAATCCGGTTCGGGTTGCCGGGCCGCGATGCTCGTGCCGAGCTTGTCGGATGCGAACGTCACCACGGTGTAGCGGCCGCTCCAGTCCGGCGGGGCCGCCTGCGCGGTGCCGTCGGCGCACACGCATGCGGCCGCAACGAAAGTCGCGGATGCAAGTATGTGGTGCGCCCGTCGCGCCGGCATGGCTTCCTCGCAGTTCTTCAGTGTGGCAAGTGCAACCTAATCGGCTCATCCGTCAACGTGCCTGACCGACACGGCCCGTTGGGGCACGGTTGGATCACGGCTTGGTATCGGCGCTTGCGGCGAATGACGTTCGTGCGGAACGGAGCTCGGCGAACGGGGCCGAACCTGTCAGTGACCGGCCAGCAGCATCAACGCCCAGGCGGCCAGCGTCTGCGCGTCGGTGATGATCCTGTCACGCATCATCTGCTCGACCTCGGCCCGGCTGAACCAGGCGCTGCGCATGTCCTGCTCCTCGTGCTCACGCTCGTGCGGCCCCTCGGTGATCCCGGTCGCGAGGAACACCCGGCCGCGCTGGCTGCTCATTCCGGGGGCGACGTCGAGCAGGCCGATCTCGGTCATCGCGGCCGCGACCAGGCCGGTCTCCTCGCGCAACTCGCGCACCGCGAGTTCGCCGGCGTCCAGGTCGGCCCGGCCGGGGGCCGTGCCCTGCGGAAACTCCCAGCGACGCATCCCGATCGGGTAGCGGAACTGCTCGACGAGGTGGAAACGGTCGCCGTCGCGCGGAATGACCAGGGCGTACGTCGGTTTGTCCACGACCGCGTAGATCCCGGAGGTTCCGTCCGGCCTGCGGATATCGTCCTCGCGGACCGTCAGCCAGTTGTTGCGGTATACCTCGCGCGTCCCCACGGCCCGGATGGAATCCACCACACCAGTATGACCAGCCGGTGGGAGTAGCCTCATCTTCTGTGCTGCTGGCGTCCTTGAACCCCGCGGCCGTGGCGGCGGGAGCAGACCTCGGCGACGCGGTGCGCATCGACGGGGTGTCGTTGAGTCGAAGTGACCTCGTCGGGGCGGCGACCTCCGTCGCGGAACGTGTGGGCGGCGCCTCGCGGGTCGCGGTGCTGGCCACGCCGACCGCCGCGACGGTGCTCGCGGTCACGGGCTGCCTGATCGCCGGCGTGCCCGTCGTCCCGGTGCCCGCCGACGTCGGCGCCGCGGAACGGCGCCACATCCTCGCCGACTCCGGCGCGCAGGCCTGGCTCGGCGAGCTCCCCGAGCAGACCGAGGGGCTGCCGCACATCCCGGTGCGTCTGCACGCCCGGTCATGGCACCGCTATCCGGAGCCGTCACCGGATGCCGCCGCGCTGATCATCTACACGTCGGGGACCACCGGACCACCCAAGGGTGTGGTGGTGAGTCGCCGCGCGATCGCCGCCGACATCGACATGCTGGCGCAGGCGTGGGAGTGGACACCGCAGGACACGCTGGTGCACGGGCTTCCGCTGTACCACGTCCACGGTCTGGTGCTCGGTCTGCTGGGCTCGCTGCGGGTGGGAAACCGGTTCGTGCACACCGGAAAACCAAAGCCGGCGGCCTATGCCCTGGCGGTGCTTGAATTGGGCGGCACGTTGCTGTTCGGGGTGCCGACGGTGTGGTCGCGCGTGGTGGAGGACGGCGACGCGGCGCGGGCGTTGGCCCCTGCCCGACTTCTGGTGTCGGGTAGCGCGGCCCTGCCGGTCCCGGTGTTCGACGGGCTCGCCGAACTCAGTGGGCACCGGGCCGTCGAGCGGTACGGCAGTACCGAGACGCTGATCACGCTGAGCACATTCGCCTCGGGCGAGCGCAGGCCCGGTTGGGTGGGGCTGCCGCTGCAGGGGGTGACTACGCGGCTGGTCGCCGACGACGGCACGGAGCTGCCGCACGACGGGGAGTCCATCGGGCAGCTGCACGTGCAGAGCCCGACGCTGTTCGACGGGTACCTCAACCGCCCCGACGCCACCGCCGAGGTGCTCGGTGACGACGGCTGGTACCACACCGGTGACGTCGCGGTGATCGACTCGTCCGGTATGCACCGCATCGTCGGCCGCGAGTCGGTGGACCTCATCAAGAGCGGCGGTTTCCGGATCGGTGCAGGCGAGATCGAGACGGTGCTGCTGCAGCATGCCGGGGTGCGGGAGGCCGCCGTGATCGGCGCGTCCGACGCGGATCTCGGGCAGCGCATCATTGCGTTCGTCGTCGGCGACGCCCAACCCGACGAGCTGATCGACTATGTGGCGCAACAACTCTCCGTCCACAAGCGGCCGCGGGAGGTCCGGGTCGTCGAGAGTCTGCCGCGCAACGCGATGGGAAAGTTGCTGAAGAAGGAACTGGCGCAATGGGTCTGAGGTTCAGCGAGATCTGCATCGATGCCACCGACATTCGCATGTTGTCCGCCTGGTGGTCGCAGGTGCTGGGCTGGCCGGCCGAGAACACCGACGACGGTGATGTCACGCTGCGCGCTCCCGGCGGCGTGGGACCGGACTGGCTGTTCCTGGCGGTGCCCGAGGGCAAGGCGGTCAAGAACCGGATCCATTTCGACTTCACGCCCGACGACCAGGACGCCGAGGTGGAGCGGGTGATCGGCCTCGGCGCACGCCGAGTCGACATCGGCCAGGGGGAGCAGAGTTGGGTGGTGCTGGCCGACCCGGAAGGCAACGAGTTCTGCATCCTGGCGGCCGACGGGTGACTCGTCTTTCCCCGCGAGCTCTGGGGGCACCGTCCTGCCTTTCCCCGCGAGCGTGCGTGTCTGCGGGCAACACGCGGGCAAAATCTGCGACTACCCGCACGCTCGTCGGGATCGGCGGCGCGGTGGCTGCCACTCTGTTGTCGGCCTGCGGTCACTCGGCCGAGGTGACGCTCGTCCAGACCAGCATCGTCGTGCCGCCGGCACCGATGCCCGCGCCACCACCTGGGGACACCCTGGTCATCGGGTCGGCGGCCGTCGACACCACCGGTGGCTGGCTGCCCGAAGGGACCATGCTCTCACCGTTCGACAACGCCAATCCCATTCTCTCGCAGCTAGATCCGGCGTTGCTGGGCGCCGTGCAGGAAGCGGCCCGGGCTGCCCAGGCGGCAGGTGTGCCGTTCATGGTGACATCCGGCTGGCGGTCGAAGGGCTTCCAGCAGAGGCTGTTCGACGACGCAGTCACGACCTACGGCAGCGTGCAGAAGGCCGCCGAGCTGGTCGCCACGCCCGAGGTGTCCAGGCATGTCTCCGGCCAGGCCATCGACATCGGACCGGCCCAGGCCGACCGTTGGCTGATCGCCAACGGCGCGCGGTTCGGCCTGTGCCAGATCTACGCCAACGAGATCTGGCATTTCGAGCTCGCGGTCGACGCGCAGGGCAACTGCCCGCCGTTGAAGGCCAACGCCGCGGGCTGAGGCGCCCCAGCCCAGCGGATCAATTTGAGCGCCAGCGGGTTTGAGCGTGCGCAAAGTTCGCGATTGACACGGCGTGTCGCCCGCAGACACGCACGCTCGCGCCAGTAAAAGCGGGGGTCAGTTGGCGTGCAGGGCCTCGTTGAGCGTGATGCCCGTGCCGTCGCGCTTGACCACCTCGACGGCCCCGGTCACCGAATTGCGGCGGAACAGCAGGTTGTTCGCGCCGGAGAGCTCGCGCGCCTTGACGGTGGTGGCCGTCCGGTCGCCATCGAGAAGGGTGACCTTCGTGCCCGCGGTGACGTACAACCCGGCCTCGATGACGCAATCGTCGCCGAGGGAGATGCCCAGCCCGGCGTTGGCGCCCAGCAGGCAGCGCTTGCCGACCGAGATCACCTGCGTGCCGCCGCCGGACAGCGTGCCCATGATGGACGCGCCGCCACCGACGTCGGAGCCGTCGTCGACGACGACACCCGCCGAGATGCGGCCCTCGACCATCGAGCTGCCGAGCGTGCCGGCGTTGAAGTTCACGAAGCCCTCGTGCATCACCGTGGTCCCCGGCGCCAGGTGCGCGCCGAGGCGCACCCGGTCGGCGTCGGCGATGCGGACCCCGGACGGCAGCACGTAGTCGACCATCCGCGGGAACTTGTCGACGCCGTAGACCGCGACATGCCCGCGGCGGCGCAGTCGGGCCCGCACCGTCTCGAACCCGTCGACCGCACACGGTCCGTGGCTGGTCCACACGACGTTGGTGAGCACGCCGAACAGGCCGTCGGCGTTGAGCCCGTGCGGGGCGACCAACCGGTGAGACAGCAGGTGCAGCCGCAGGTAGGCGTCGTACGCGTCGACGGCCTTGTCGTCCAGGGACGCGATGACGGTGCGCACCACGACGACGTCCACGTCGCGGTCCTCGTCGCGGCCGGCGAGCGCCGCGAGCTCCGCGGGCACCTCCGCCACCGAGAGCCGCACCGTCCCCGCTTCGCCGCCGTCGGTCAGCTCCGGCGCGGGAAACCAGGTGTCGAGAACCGATCCGTCGGCCGCGATCGTCGCCACGCCGATACCAGAAGCAGAAGTCACGGTGCTTCAGGCTACCGGTGGGCCTAGCATCGCTGCACAGGGTCCCGACCAGGTCAGGAGGCGAGCTACGACCGTCGACGTGACGTTGCGCCAACTGCGCTACTTCGCCGTTCTCGGCCATGAGCTGAACTACCGGCGGGCGGCGGAGAAACTGTTCATCACCCAGCCCGCGCTGTCGACCGCGATCAAGCAACTCGAGCACCAGTTCGGCGTCGTGCTGTTTCACCGCAACACTCGGGAAGTCGCCCTGACCGATCTCGGCGCGGCATGGCTGCCACAGGTGCAGCAGGCGCTTTCCGGCGTGGATGCCGTCGTCGACAACCTGATCATGTTGTCGGGCACCCGTCGCGGGGTACTACGCGTCGGCTACCTCATCGGCACCGGCGCCGATCTGCTGTTCCGGCTCGTCCGCCACTTCGAGGCTGCCTACCCCGACGTCACCGTCGAACCCATCGAGTTCGACTTCGCCGACCCGACGGCCGGGTTGGCGGACGGCACCACCGAGGTCGCCATCATCCGCCCGCCGGTGGACCTGCCCGAGCACCGCATGCTGATTCTCGACTCCGAGTCGTGGGTGGCCTGCCTGCCCCGAGACCACCGGCTCGCCGAGCGCCGCGAGGTCGAAATCGCCGAGTTGCTCGACGATCCGATCGTCTGCGCCCCGCTGACTGCGGGTACCTGGCGCGATTACTGGCTGGCGATGGACGTCCGCGGCAACCGCCCGCCGACGATCGCCGCCGTGGCGGCGACCTACGAGGCCGAGACCACCGCCATCGCCCGTGGGCTCGGCATCAGTTTCACCACCTCGTCGGTGGCCCGGTTCTATGACCGCCCCGGCATCGTCTACGTGCCGATCTGCGACCGGCCACCCAGTCACACCGCGCTGGCGTGGAACCCCGCCGACCTCACCCCGCAGGCCGATGCGCTGGTCAGACACGTGCAGTCGCAATGGAGTTTCGGGGACGGCGACAACGCGGACCACGGCTGATAGATCCAGTTTATGAGCAGATCAAAAGTGCAAACTTCCGGTGTCCGCACGATGGCGGTTTTCTGTCTCCAGGTGTTCTTTCCGATGGCTTGACCTGGAGCGACCATGACCGATGCGATTTCCCCACCCACTCATTCAGAACAGCGACAGCCCGCGCTGAGCGACGAGGATGCCAAACTCGCCGAACTCGGCTACCGCCAAAAGCTCGACCGATCGGTCGGCACGCTCGCGTCGTTCGCGATCGGGTTCGCTACCATCAGCGCCACCACCGCCGTCTTCACCGGCTTCGGTGCGGGTTACTTCACCGCCGGGGCCCCGTTCGTATGGACGCTGCTACTGGCCGGCGCGGTGTTCGCGCTGTGGGCTTTCATCGCCGCCGACCTGACCGCCAAGCTGCCGTTGGCCGGCTACTCCTATCAGTGGGTCAGCCGGATCAACGGCCCCGACCTCGCCTGGTTCACCGGCTTCATCGCACTGATGGGCTGGGTGTGCGGCATGACCGGGGTCGGCTTCATACTGTCCGGATACCTCGGCGGGCTGCTCGGTTGGAGCATGACGCAGACCACGCAGATCCTGCTCGCCATCGCGGTGGTGTTCGTGTGCGTGCTGATCAACATCTACGGCGTCCGGTTCGCCACCATGGTCAACAACATCGGTGTCAGCCTCGAGCTGGTGATCACCGTGGGCGCCACCGCCCTGGTCGCGATCATCGCGTTCAGCGCACCGGAGAACCACCAGCCGATCTCGGCGCTGTTCACCGGCGGGCAGGCCGGCGACAAGGACTCCTACATGTTGGCGTGGCTCGCGGCGGCGCTCGGGCCGTTCTTCGGCCTCATAGGGGTGGAGTCCGGCGCCGACGTCGCCGAGGAAACCAAGGATGCGCGCCGGGTCGTGCCGAAGACGATGTTCTACGCACTGGTCACTTCGATCGTCATCGAGTTCCTGATGTATGTCGTGTACGTGCTGGCGATCAAGGATCCCTCCGCGGTGCAGGCCAATTCGGCCGCGCCCATCGAGGAGATCATCACCCAGCAGGCCGGTCCTGCGGTGACCAAGGTCGTCGTCGCGATCGCGCTGACGAACATCCTGGCGTGCCTGCTGGCCAACATCCTGGTCGCCACCCGGCTGACCTACTCGATGGCCCGCGACAACATGCTGCCGTTCTCCCATGTGTGGCGCCATGTGTCGCCGAAGAGCAAGGCACCGACGTACGCAGTGGTCGGATTAGGCTTCCTGTCAACGGTTTTGCTGCTGTCCGCGCTGGTCAACGAGAAGGCGTTCAACTACATCATCGGCATCGCATCGCTGCTGTTCTTCTTCGTCTACATCCTGCAGACCATCGGCCTGCTCGTCGGCTACCGGCGGGGCACCATCCCGGCGGCCGAACCCGGTACCTTCGACCTCGGCAGGTTCCGGCTGCCGCTGTACGTCACAGCGCTGTCGGTGTTCCTCGGCGTGGCCGTGGCGCTGCTGCTCCTGCCCCAATTCGCCACCAACAAATGGGTTTTCCTCGGCATCGTCGTGCTTGCCGCCGTCTGGTGGGCCACCGGCCTGAAGTCGCGGTTGAGCCGCGGAGACGCCGGTGCAGATTACGCCAAGACCCACGGTGTGTGACCCCGGGTCGCTTCGCTTCTGCTCTCCGAACCTCTGATCCCTCTGAAAGGACCTTTTTCCATGGGCATTGACACCGGAACCTCGAATCTCGTCGCCGTCGAACCCGGCGCCATCCGCGAGGACACCCCGGCGGGCTCGGTGATCCAGTACAGCGACTACGAGATCGACTACTCCAGCCCGTTCGCCGGCGGCGTGGCCTGGATCGAAGGTGAGTACCTGCCCGCCGAGGACGCCAAGATCTCGATCTTCGACACCGGGTTCGGGCACTCTGACCTCACCTACACCGTGGCCCACGTATGGCACGGCAACATCTTCCGACTCGGTGACCATCTCGACCGACTGCTCGACGGTGCCCGCAAGCTGCGCCTCGATTCCGGCTACACCAAAGACGAACTCGCCGACATCACCAAGAAGTGCGTGTCCCTCTCACAGCTGCGCGAGTCGTTCGTCAATCTGACCATCACGCGTGGATACGGAAAGCGCAAGGGGGAGAAGGATCTCTCGAAACTGACCCACCAGGTGTACATCTACGCGATCCCGTACCTGTGGGCGTTCCCGCCCGCCGAGCAGATCTTCGGGACCACCGCCGTCGTACCGCGCCACGTGCGCCGTGCCGGCCGCAACACCGTCGACCCGACCATCAAGAACTACCAGTGGGGTGATCTGACCGCGGCCAGCTTCGAGGCCAAGGACCGCGGCGCCCGCACCGCCATCCTGATGGACGCAGACAACTGCGTCGCGGAGGGACCGGGATTCAACGTCTGCATCGTCAAGGACGGCAAGCTCGCATCTCCTTCGCGAAATGCGTTGCCCGGCATCACCCGTAAGACGGTGTTCGAGATCGCCGGAGCGATGGGCATCGAGGCCGCGCTGCGCGACGTCACCAGCCACGAACTGTATGACGCCGACGAGATCATGGCGGTCACCACCGCCGGCGGTGTGACACCGATCAACACCCTCGACGGTGTGCCCATCGGCGACGGGGAGCCCGGCCCGGTGACGGTGGCGATCCGGGACCGCTTCTGGGCGTTGATGGACGAGCCCGGGCCCCTGATCGAAGCGATCCAGTACTGAGGGTGCCGGTGGGCGGCCAGTGCGACGGGTTACCGTGGTCGTGTGCTGGACCTACACGGCGACCCGATCGCGCTGACCGCCGCGCTGGTGGACATCCCGAGCGAGTCGCGCCACGAGAAGCGCATCGCCGACGAGATCGAGACCGCGCTGCGCGAACAGACCGCCGGGTTCGAGATCGTCCGCAACGGTGACGCCGTGCTGGCCCGCACCGACTTCGGCAGGCCGTCGCGGGTGCTGCTGGCCGGACACATCGACACCGTGCCCGCGGCCGACAACCTGCCCAGCAGGCTGGCCGACGGCGTACTGCACGGCTGCGGAACCTCGGACATGAAGGCCGGTGACGCGGTGTTCCTGCACCTGGCCGCCACCGTCGCCGAACCCGCCCACGACATCACGCTGGTGATGTACGACTGCGAGGAGATCGAGGCCTCCGCCAACGGGCTCGGCCGCATCGAACGCGAGCTACCCGAGTGGCTGGCCGCCGACGTCGCGATCCTCGGCGAACCGTCCGGCGGATTGATCGAGGCCGGCTGTCAGGGCACCCTGCGGGTGATCGTCAGAGCGACGGGCACCCGCGCGCATTCCGCCCGATCCTGGTTGGGCGACAACGCGATTCACAAGCTGAGCGACGTCCTCGCCCGTCTGCAGTCCTATCAGGCCCGCAGCATCGACATCGACGGCTGCGTCTACCGCGAGGGGTTGTCGGCGGTGCGCATCGACGGCGGTATCGCCGGCAACGTCATCCCCGACGCGGCGAGCGTCACGGTCAACTTCCGTTTCGCCCCGGACCGCAGCGTCGAGCAGGCGTATGCCCACGTGCGCGAGGTGTTCGACGGGCTCGACGTCACGATCGAGCTCACCGACGCCGCCGCGGGCGCGCTGCCCGGGTTGACCCGGCCAGCCGCGGCCGCGCTCGTCGAGGCCGCCGGTGGCCAGGTACGCGCGAAGTACGGCTGGACCGACGTGTCCCGGTTCGCCGCGCTGGGAATCCCGGCGGTCAACTACGGCCCGGGCGACCCGAACCTCGCGCACCGCGTCGACGAGAGCGTCGACGTCGCGCAGATCACCGCGGTCACCGACATGCTGAGGCGCTACTTAATCGGTTGACGGCAGCGCTAGCCTGGAAACCATGCTGGGAGAAGACATCACCGGGTAGTTCCCGGACGGGTCCCATTTCCGCAGGCGTCACGCCTCGATCTCCGAAGGCGTCACGCCTCGACGAAAGCACTCCCGCATGTCTTCTGTTGTCTGTACCCATCTGTCATTCTCCTGGCCCGACGACACCCCGCTGTTCACCGACCTGTCCTTCACCGTCGGCGCGGGCCGCACCGGGCTGGTCGCGGCCAACGGCGCGGGCAAGAGCACGCTGCTGCGGCTGATCGCCGGCGAGCTGACCGCCACCGCCGGCGCGGTGACCGCCGACGGCGTGGTCGGCTACCTGCCGCAGACGCTCCCGCTGCTCGACGACCGCAGCGTCGCCGACGTGCTCGGCGTCGTCGCGGTGATCGACGCGTTGAACGCCCTGGCAGCAGGGGATCCGAGCGCCCACCACTTCGCGGTGATCGGTGACGACTGGGACGTCGAGGAACGCACCCGGGCCCAGCTGGACCGGCTGGGCCTCGGGCACATCGGGTTGGACCGGTCGCTGCGGTCGCTGTCCGGCGGGGAGGTGGTCAGCCTCGGCCTGGCGCGGGAGTTGTTGCGCCGCCCCGACGTGCTGCTGCTCGACGAGCCCACCAACAACCTCGATGCGGACGCGCGCCACCGGCTCTACGACGCGCTCGACGACTTCGGCGGATGCCTGCTGGTGGTCAGCCACGACCGGGTGCTGCTGGACCGGATGGACCGGATCGCGGAGCTCCACCGCGGGCGGGTGCGCTTCTACGGCGGCAACTTCACCGCCTATCAGGACGCGGTCACCGATGCCCAGCGCGCAGCGCAGGACGCGGTCCGCAGCGCCGAGCAGCTCCTGCGACGCGAGAAGCACCAACGTCAGCAGGCCAGGGAACGGGCGGACCGCCGCGCAGGCACCGCTGCCCGCACACTCGGTGACGCCGGGCTGCCGAAGATCGTCGCCGGCGCGCGGAAGCGCCGCGCGCAGGAGACGGCGGGCCGCTCCGACGACGTGCACGCCAGCCGGGTCGACGACGCCAGAAGCCGTCTGGAGGACGCCGAGCGCGCGGTGCGCGACGACGACGCACTGGTGCTGGAGCTGCCCGGTACGCTCGTGCCGTCAGCGCGGATGGTTCTGCGGCTCAACGGGATACGTGTGAGCAGGAACGGATGCGACGTTCTCGACGGCATCGACCTGACGGTGCGCGGACCTGAGCGGATCGCGTTGACGGGACCCAACGGCGCAGGCAAGACGACTCTGCTGCGGACCCTGCTCGGGGAGATCGAACCGGACGCCGGCGCCGTCGAGGTCGCCGACGGGCGCGTCGCCTACCTGTCGCAACGGCTCGATCTCCTCGACGAAGACCGATCGGTCGCCGAGAATCTCGCCGCGTTCGCACCCAGCCTGACGGTGACCCGGCGCCGTCATCTGCTGGCGCAGTTCCTGTTCCGCGGCGATGCCGTCGAGCGTCCGGTGCGCGTGCTGTCGGGCGGGGAGCGGCTGCGTGCCACGCTGGCCTGCGTGCTGTTCGCCGAACCGGCGCCACAGCTGCTGCTCCTCGACGAGCCGACCAACAACCTCGACCTGGTCAGCGTCGGGCAGCTGGAAAGCGCGTTGGCGGCCTATCGCGGCGCCTTCATCGTCGTCAGCCACGATGCGTCGTTCCTCGACGCGATAGGAGTGGATCGTGTTCTGCGCCTTGCCGACAGCACGCTCGCGCCGGGCTAGCCGACGGCAGGTCGGGTGGGGGCCGGGCGCGGTGGGGCCTGCGGCACCGGGGCGGGGCCGGGACCGGGCGGCGTGCCCGGTGCGGCACCCGCGTCCGATGGCGCCTCGGGCTCCTTGTCTTCGGCGGCCGGTTGGTCGTCGTCGGCGGTCGGCTCCTCGTCGGGCTCCCGTCCCGGTGTCCGGTCGCCGACGTCCGGGATCTCGGCCTCGCCCGATCCTGTTTCCGCCGAAGAGCTTTGGGCCAGCTGCGCAAGACCCTGCGTGAGCAACTGGGGGAGCTGGGCGAGGGCGGCCAGCGGCGCGCCCAGCTGCTGCCCCATCTGGGCGAGCTGCCCAAGTTGGCCGGCGGCCTGGCCCAGTGCGTCGGCCCCGCCGCCTGTGGGTGTGCCCCCGGCCGGCGGCGCCGCGCCGGCGGCCCCGGCCTGCGTCGGCCCGTGCGCCATCTGGTCGGCGGCGGTGCGGATGGCCTCGGCCCCACGATGGTCTCCACGCTCGTAGGCCAGGGCCGCCTGGTGCAGCAGTTCGGAGATCGTGTCACCGGCGGTCCGGGTGCCGGCCAGGGTGCCGGACCTGCTGCCGAGGGCGCCGGTCAGCGCCGTGTCGACGGCCGCGGCGATGGTGCCGTGCGACCCCGCGACCGCGGCAGGACCGGGTGAGGCGGCGGCCAACGAACCGAGACCGGCGGCGACGCGGTTGTGGATCTCCCCGAGGGAACGGACTCCGTCGGCGTCCACCGACAGGGGCTCGGTCATCGCGCACCTCCAGATCAGTCGGATCTGATTCTAGGGGCGCTCCCGTGGGCCCGATGACGGCAAAATTGCGAGCTCAGGCGGGGCTGCCCGCCTCGGCCAGGGCGGCCCGGCCGAATGCACAGTCGACATCTGCGGCCAACCGCGACAACGTGTCGAGGGCGCGGGCGTCCCCCAGCCGGGCGCCGTCCAGCGCGGCCCTCAGGGCGACGGCGCGCTGGCCGCCGCGTTCGGCAGCCTTCACCGCCTCCCGGGCGGCCGCGACGGCGCCGTGCGTGTCGTGCCGGGCCGCCGTCGTCCAGGCGCGGGCCAGTGCCAGCTCGGGGGCGAACAGCATCGATTTGAGACCGTGCCGGGATTCTGCGCGCGACAACGCCTTTCCTGCGTCGACGGTCTGATCGAGTCGGCCGAGCGCCTGTGCCAACAGCATCCACGCCAGCGGCCCCCAGGAATACCCCGTGGGCGCCAACGTGGTGGCGGCCTCGCGGAGCAGCGACACCGCGCGCGACAGCTCACCGGTCGCGATCAGCACGTCGGCGACCAACACCTCGCCGATCGCCCGGGCCGGCTGGCGCCGCTGGGCGAAGTCGGTGATCCGCAGTGCCAGCTCAAGCGCCTCCTCCGGTCGGCCGGTCATCAACAGGGCGGTCGTCTGGCCCAGTCCGCTGGTGAACCGCAGCAGGCCCGGCTGCCCCGCGGCCAGCGCCCGCTCCGCCAGCGCGTCGACGTCGGTGAACCGGCCCATGCGCGCCGAGCTCAGCGCGGCCGCCGACGCCGCCCACCCGACCGCGGTGTCGTCGGCGTCCGGCGACGCCAGCACTGCATCGGCGAGTTCGGTTGCCTTGCCGAGGCTTCCGGCGTTCATGGTGAACGTCGCCGACAGTGCGTCGAGCGTGACGCGGGCGGCGGGGGAGGTCACCTTGCTGCGGGTGGCGCGCAGGAAGGCCGTGGCACGCTCCGGCTCGGACAGCATCCAGAACTGGTTGGCGGCCGTCGGCAGCGCCCACGCCATCAGCTCGTCCTCGGTCAGCGCAGCCGGGTCGATCTCGGCGAGTACCGCGTCGGCCTCCCGGCCCCTGCCCTGCCAGGCCAGTGAGTACCCGACGGTCAGGCGGGCGCCGAGGTCGGGGGTCTTGCCGAGCGCCGCCCGGCCCAGCCGTTCGCTGAGCTCCAGATCGCCCAGCCGCAACGCGTCCGACGCGGCCGCGCACGTGTCGGGAACCGGCAGCGGGCGGTCGCTGTCCAACGCCAGCGCGGCCAGCCGAAGCCGGCCCACCACCCCGACACTGCCCCTGGAGATCTGCGCGACCATCGTGGTGCGCAGCCGGCGCAGATCAGGGCCGCCGAGCGCGTCACGGATCGCGTCGAGGAACAGCGGATGCGCCGGGCGCAGCTCGTCGCCCTCGACGACGACCGCCCCGCTGCGCAACGCCGCTTCGACTGCGTCGAGGTCGGTGAGCGCTTCCGCGTCCGCCCGGCTCAACGGGTCCGACACTGTCAGCAGTTCCAGGATCCGGTGCGCGGGAGCGGGCAGTGCCTCGGCGAACTCTTTGATCTGGGTCATCAGCCTGGCGTCGTCGTGGCCGGGTGGCTTCAGGTCGATTCGCGCCACCAGGCCGTCGCGCCACAGGGCGGCGATCTCGGCGGGCACCGGCGCGTCGCCGAGGGTTGCGGTGATCAGCAACCGCGCCGAGCGGCTGAGTGCGAGTTGGCAGATCAGCGCGGCGGACATCGGGTCCAGCAGATGCGCATCGTCGACGACGAGGAGCCGGCCGTCGCCGAGCGACTCCAGGGCCGCGCGCAGAACCGTTGTGCTGGTGCCTGTCTCGGGTACGTCCCAGAGCGGCTCGAACGCGGCGAACGGGACGGTCTGCCGCGACGCCGTCGCGAACAGCCAGTCCACGCGGGGAAATTCGGCGCCGAGGCGGTCGGCGGCCGAGCGTGCCAGTGTGGTCTTGCCGACGCCGGCGGGGCCGATCAACACCGCCCCGGCACGCATGCGCACCCCGGCCAGGAGCTGTTCGAGGGCGGGCTCGGGCGGTGCGGTCACCCATCCGAGAGGCCGAGGCGGAGGCACATGGCGGAGTCTATGTGGCTAGGTTGGTGCTGTGTCCCGAGATCCAGACCGTGAGTGGGCTGTTTGTGTCTACTGTGCCTCGGGCCCGCTGCATCCCGAACTGTTGGAGCTCGCCCGCAAAGTCGGCGAGGGCATCGCCGAGCGGGGCTGGACGCTGGTCTCCGGCGGCGGCAACGTGTCGGCGATGGGAGTCGTGGCCGACGCCGCCCGGTCGCGCGGCGGCTACACCGTCGGGGTCATCCCGAAGCGACTCGTCCACCGCGAGGTCGCCGACACCGAAGCCGACGAACTGGTCGTCACCGACACGATGCGGGAACGCAAACAGGTGATGGAGGATCGCGCCGACGCGTTCATCGCGCTGCCCGGCGGCATCGGCACCCTCGAGGAATTCTTCGAAGCCTGGACAGCGGGCTATTTGGGTATGCACACCAAACCGATCGTGATGCTCGACACCCTCGGGCACTACGACGGTCTGCTGGCCTGGTTGCGCGGGCTGGTCCGAACCGGATACGTCGCCGAGGATGCCATGGGCCGCCTCATCGTCGTCGACGACGTAGATGCCGCTCTGGCCGCGTGCGCGCCCGGCTAGGGTGGCCCACAAATCGACAGCGGAGGAAGAGCGGCAAACATGACGAACAGGTCGGGGACCCGGAGCAGCGTAGGGCTGCTCGACATCGCCAAGCAGGTACCGGGTCTGCTGAAGGACGCGCCGACGATCGTGCGCGGCGTGGTCACCGGGTTCGGGGCCCGCCCCACCGCCAAGACGTCGATCGGCAAGGTCTTCCAGGACCGTGCGGCCCAGTACCCGAACAACGTGTTCCTGAAGTTCGAGGACCGCGAGATCACCTACCGCGAGGCCAACGACACCGTCAACCGCTACGCCGCGGTGCTCGCGGCCAAGGGTGTCGGGCACGGTGACGTCGTGGGCATCATGATGCGCAACTCGCCCGAACCGATTCTGCTGATGCTCGCCGCCGTCAAGTGCGGTGCGATCTCCGGGATGCTCAACTACCACCAGCGTGACGAGGTACTCAAGCACAGCCTCGGTCTGCTGTCGGCGGCGGTCGTCGTCGCCGAGACCGAGTTCGTCGAGGCCATCACCGAATCTGGGGCCGACACCGACGGGTTGATCACCCTCGACGAGCTCAAGCAGCTCGCCGAGACCGCGCCGACGACCAACCCGGCCACCACCTCGGCGGTACTGGCCAAGGACAAGGCGTTCTACATCTTCACCTCCGGCACCACCGGCATGCCGAAGGCCAGCGTGATGACGCACTACCGTTGGCTGCGCGCGCTGGCCGGGTTCGGCGGGCTGGGTCTGCGACTGAACAGCAGTGACACGCTGTACTGCTGCCTGCCGCTCTATCACAACAATGCGCTGACGGTCGCGTTGTCGTCGGTGATCAACTCGGGCGCCACCTTGGCGCTGGGCAAGTCGTTCTCGGCGTCGAGGTTCTGGGACGACGTGATCCGCTACGACGCCACCGCCTTCGTCTACATCGGCGAGATCTGCACCTATCTGCTCAACCAGCCGGAGAAGCCGACCGATCGCCGGCACAAGGTGCGGGTCATCTGCGGAAACGGTCTGCGCCCGGCCATCTGGGACGCGTTCACCGAGCGGTTCGGCATCAAGCGGGTGTGCGAGTTCTACGCCGCCAGCGAGGGCAACACCGCGTTCGTCAACGTCCTCAACATCGACAAGACCACCGGGATCTGCCCGACGCCGATCGCGTTCGTCGAGTACGACGAGAACACCGGCGAGCCGGTGCGCGACGAGCAGGGCCGGGTCCGCAGGGTCAAGAAGGGTGAACCCGGCCTGTTGCTGTCGAAGGTGAGCAACTACCAGCCGTTCGACGGCTACACCGACAAGAAGGAGTCGGAGAAGAAGCTCGTGCGGGACGCCTTCAAGGAGGGCGACGTGTGGTTCAACACCGGCGACCTGATGCGCGCGCAGGGCCTGGGACACGCCGCGTTCACCGACCGGCTCGGCGACACGTTCCGGTGGAAGGGCGAGAACGTCGCAACGACAGAGGTCGAGGCGGCCGTGTCCACCCATCACCAGATCGAGGAGTGCACCGTCTTCGGCGTGGAGGTCCCCGACACCGGCGGCCGGGCCGGAATGGTGGCGATCCAGCTCAAGGAGGGTCACGAGCTCGACGGTCAGTCCCTGGCCAAGGCGGTGTTCGAAAAGCTCCCCTCGTACGCGGTGCCGTTGTTCGTCCGTGTGGTGCAGGAGTTGGCGCACACGTCGACGTTCAAGAGTCAGAAGGGCGACCTGCGCAAGGAGGGTTACGGCGGCAGCAGCGGCGAGGGCGGCGACGACGACGTCAAGATCGACGACCCGCTCTACGTGCTCTCCGGCCGCGAGGAGGGTTACGTGCCGTTCTACGACGAGTACCCCCACGAGGTCCGTGAGGGCAAGAAACCCAAGTAGCCCGCGGATCGAGCCCGCGCAGGCACCCTGACGGTCGCCGGACACGCCGAAATCGCTCGGTGTCGGGGGAAACGTAGCCTGGAAACGTGCAGTCGACGTTTCTGGGACACCCGGTGGCGGGGGATCGTGCGCTGATCATGGCGATCGTGAACCGCACGCCGGACTCGTTCTACGACCGCGGCGCGACGTTCACCGACGACGCCGCCAAGGAGGCGGCCCACCGCGTCGTCGAGGACGGCGCCGACATCATCGACGTCGGCGGCGTCAAAGCGGGTCCCGGCGCGATCGTGGACGTCGACGAGGAGATCGCGCGCGTCGTGCCGTTCATCGAATGGTTGCGCGCGACCTTCCCCGACCGGGTGATCAGCGTCGACACCTGGCGCGCCGAGGTGGCCAAGCAGGCGTGCGCGGCCGGTGCCGACCTGATCAACGACACCTGGGGCGGGGCCGACCCCGATCTGGCGGGGGTGGCCGCGGAGTTCGGCGCCGGCCTGGTGTGTTCGCACACCGGGGGCGCGGTGCCGCGCACGCGCCCGTTCCGGGTCAACTACGGGCTCTCCGAGCGGGGCGTCGTCGAGGACGTCATCGCCGAAGTCACCTCGGCCGCCGAGCGCGCAGTCGCGCTCGGGGTGCGCAGAGAAGGCATCCTGATCGATCCGACCCACGATTTCGGCAAGAACACTTACCACGGTCTTAGTTTGTTGCGCCACGTAAAAGACCTTGTTAACACTGGATGGCCGGTCCTGATGGCGCTGAGCAACAAGGATTTCGTCGGGGAAACTCTGGGTGTGGGCTTAACCGAACGCCTCGAAGGCACCCTGGCAGCGACCGCGCTTGCGGCCGCCGACGGTGCCGCGATGTTTCGGGTGCACGAGGTGGGGCCCACACGTCGGGTACTCGAGATGGTTGCGTCAATCCAAGGCGCCCGTCCGCCGAAACACACGGTGAGGGGATTGGCATGACTGTGTTGTCTGACCGCGTAGACGAGCTGGCCACCTACGGCGTTGCCGAACACCGGTGGCTGACCGACCGGAGCTGGTGCCGGCCGAACTGGACGGTGGCCGAACTCGAGGCTGCCAAGAAGGGCCGCACCGTGTCAGTGGTGCTGCCGGCGCTCAACGAAGAAGAGACCGTCGCGGGAGTCGTCGAGACCATCACCCCGCTGCTGGGCGGGCTGGTGGACGAGCTGATCGTGCTGGACTCGGGGTCCACCGACGACACCGAGATCCGCGCCGTCGCCGCGGGTGCCCGCGTGATCAGCCGGGAGGTCGCGCTGCCCGAGGTGCCCCCGCAGCCCGGCAAGGGCGAGGTGTTGTGGCGCTCGCTGGCCGCGACCACCGGCGACATCGTCGCCTTCGTCGATTCCGACCTGCTCGACCCCGATCCGATGTTCGTGCCGAAGCTGCTGGGCCCGCTGCTGACGGCCGAGGACGTGCACCTGGTGAAGGGTTTCTACCGGCGGCCACTGAAGGTCAGCGGCAAAGAGGACGCCAACGGCGGAGGCCGGGTCACCGAACTGGTGGCGCGGCCCCTGCTGGCCTCGCTGCGTCCCGAGCTGATGTGCCTGTACCAGCCGCTGGGCGGTGAGTACGCCGGCACCCGGGAGCTGTTGACCTCGGTGCCGTTCGCGCCGGGCTACGGCGTGGAGATCGGATTGCTGGTCGACACCTACGACCGGCTCGGACTCGATGCGATCGCCCAGGTCAACCTCGGTGTCCGCACCCACCGCAACCGCCCGCTGACCGAGCTGGCCTCGATGAGCAGGCAGGTCATCGCCACGCTGCTGTCGAGGTGCGGCATCCCGGACTCCGGTGTCGGGCTCACCCAGTTCTTCGCCGACGGCCTGGACTACACGCCGCGCACCTCGTCGGTCTCGCTGACCGACCGTCCACCGATGATCACGCTGCGCCCCCGGTAGCCCGGGTGACTCGGCGCCGCTGTTGTCGGTGCCGTGAGGCAATATCGAGGGGTGACCCTCGTCCTGCTGTACCTCGTGGTGCTCGTGCTCGTCGGCATCGTCCTGTTCGCCGTGGGCAGCGTGCTCTTCGGCCGCGGTGAGGTGCTGCCGCCGCTGCCGCAGGCCACCACAGCCACCGTGCTGCCGGCATCCGGAGTCACCGGCGCCGACGTCGAGGCGGTGAAGTTCACCCAGGTGCTGCGCGGCTACAAGACCAGCGAGGTCGACTGGGTGCTCGACCGGTTGGGCCGCGAACTCGACATGCTGCGAGGCGAACTCGCCACGGTGCGCGCCGCGCATGGTCTCGACGGCCCCGCCGAGGGCGACGGACCGGACGGCGCGCATGCGCTGCCGGCAGAGCAGACCAGGGGCGACGCGTGACCGCGGCGCCCGCCGACCCACGGGTCCGCTGCGGCTGGATCGATCAATCACGGTTGTCGGCAGCAGATTTCGAGCTGTACCGGGACTACCACGACACCGAGTGGGGGCGGCCCCTGCGGGACTCGGCGGCCTTGTTCGAGCGGGTCAGCCTCGAGGCGTTCCAGAGCGGGTTGTCCTGGCTGATCATCCTTCGCAAGCGGGACAACTTCCGCGCTGCGTTCGACGGGTTCGAAGTCGAACGTATCGCCCGCTACACCGACCGCGACGTGGAACGGCTGATGGCCGATCCCGGGATCGTGCGCAACCGCGCCAAGATCGACGCCACCATCGCCAATGCACGGGTGGCCGCGGACATGGCCGACGCCGGTGACGATCTGGGGGAGTTGCTGTGGTCGTTCGCGCCGCCGGACCGTGTCACGCGGGTGCGGCCGGCCGGCATGTCGGAGATCGCGGCGGTGACGCCCGAGTCCAAGGCGATGGCCAAGGAACTCAAGAAGCGCGGTTTCCGTTTCGTCGGACCGACGACGGCCTATGCGCTGATGCAGGCCACCGGCATGGTCGACGATCACGTTGCCAACTGCTGGGTGCCGCGCGCCGACGGCGGCTGACAGGCCTCCGACGACTCGTTCGGGCAGCTATAGCCGGGTCTTCGCACACGAGTTGGCCGGGATAGGGAACAATGGAGGTCTGTAGCAGTTCAGAGCCGGGCGCTGTCAGCTCACGTCATAGGGCGCGAAGCTCCGGCTCTCACGGACAGACCGGGCCCTGACGGGCACGCCCATGTGGAGGGAGCACTCGATGGCGGCGATGAAGCCCCGGACCGGAGACGGTCCACTGGAAGCAACCAAGGAGGGGCGAGGCATCGTGATGCGGGTACCACTGGAAGGCGGTGGCCGGCTTGTCGTGGAACTGACTCCCGAAGAGGCCGCCGCGCTCGGCGACGAACTCAAGGGCGTGACCAGCTAGCGCTGTCGCAGACTAGTTCAAGACCTTGCGGTAGATCTGCAGGGTCTGCTCGGCGATGTGCGCCCAGGAGAATTCGTCGATGCACCGTTGACGTCCGTCGACCCCGTACCGGCGCGCCCGCTGCGGATCGGCGACGAGGGAATTGACCGCCTCCGCCAAGCCGCGCTCGAATGATGCGGTGTCGTCGGGGTCGTAGTGCACGAGCAGGCCGGTGCGCTGGTCGACCACCACCTCGGGGATTCCGCCGACGTCGGACGCCACCACCGCCGTCGCGCACGCCATCGCCTCCAGGTTCACGATGCCCAACGGCTCGTAGACCGACGGGCATACGAACGTTGTTGCCGCCGAGAGGATTTCACGGATTTTCGGGGTGGGCAGCATCTCGCGGACCCAGAACACGCCCGTGCGGGCCTGCGACAGGGCCTGCACCGCGGAGGCCACCTCCTCGGCGATCTCCGGGGTGTCCGGGGCGCCCGCGCACAGCACAAGCTGCACCTCGGGGGCGAAGTGGTGCGCGGCCGCCACGAGGTGGGCGACCCCCTTCTGCCGGGTGATCCTGCCGACGAACGCGACCACCGGACGTGTGGGGTCGACGCCGAGCTTGGCCAGCACGGACTCGTCGGTGTCCGGTTCGGCGGGGTACCAGACCTCGGTATCGATGCCGTTGCGCACCACGTGTACTCGCTCGGGGTCCAGGGCCGGATACGTGCGCAACACGTCCGCACGCATTCCCGAACTCACCGCGATCACGGCGTCGGCCGCCTCCACGGCCGTCTTCTCCACCCACGACGAGATCCGGTAACCACCGCCGAGCTGTTCGGCCTTCCACGGCCGCATCGGTTCCAGCGAGTGCGCGGTGAGCACATGCGGGACTCCGTACAGCAGGGCGGCCAGATGTCCGGCCATCCCGGCGTACCACGTGTGGGAGTGCACCACCGTGGCCGCCGACGCCGAGTTGACCATGTTCAAATCGGCCGACAGCGTCGCCAGGGCCGGGTTGGCGCCGACGAGGGCGGCATCGGGTTGGGCAACCGTCACCCCTGGCCGCGGGGTGCCCATGCAGTGCACGTCGACCTCGCAAAGGTGGCGCAACTGGGCGACCAGTTCCGTGACGTGGACACCAGCACCGCCGTAAACCTCGGGTGGGTACTCCCGAGTCATCATCGCCACCCGCATGCTGTGACCGTATCCAACTTCGCGACGCGTCGCTTCGCATCCCCAATTGTCTTGATGGACAATCCGAGAACCCGCCGTCGTGGTTCGTGGCACGGCGCGCGGAAGCGCCAACAATAGCGCGAATGGCTAGCCGCCATCCCGGCGTGCGGATAGGTTGGAAACATGAGGGAAGCGCCACATGTGTTGGGCATCGTCCTCGCAGGCGGGGAGGGCAAGCGGCTGTATCCGCTGACTGCCGACCGCGCCAAGCCGGCGGTGCCCTTCGGGGGCGGCTACCGGCTCATCGACTTCGTGCTCTCCAATCTCGTCAACGCCCGATTCCTTCGGATCTGCGTGCTGACGCAATACAAGTCGCATTCGCTGGACCGCCACATCTCGCAGAACTGGCGGCTTTCGGGGCTTGCCGGCGAGTACATCACCCCGGTCCCGGCGCAGCAGCGGCTCGGCCCGCGCTGGTACACCGGCTCCGCCGACGCGATCTACCAGTCGATGAACCTGATCTACGACGAGGACCCCGACTACATCGTGATCTTCGGCGCGGACCACGTGTACCGGATGGATCCCGAGCAGATGGTCCAGCAGCACATCGAGAGCGGCGCCGGGGCGACCGTCGCCGGTATCCGGGTGCCGCGTGCCGAGGCCAGTGCGTTCGGCTGCATCGACTCCGACGACTCTGGTCGTATCCGCGGGTTCATCGAGAAGCCGGCCGATCCGCCCGGCACCCCCGACGACCCCGAGCAGACCTTCGTCTCGATGGGCAACTACATCTTCACCACCAAGGTGCTCATCGACGCCATCCGCGCCGATGCCGAGGACGACGATTCCGATCACGACATGGGTGGCGACATCATTCCGCGTTTGGTGGCCGACGGCATGGCGGCGGTGTACGACTTCAACGACAACGAGGTGCCGGGCGCCACCGAGCGCGACCACGGGTACTGGCGCGACGTCGGGACGCTGGACGCGTTCTACGACGCGCACATGGACCTGGTGTCGGTTCACCCGGTGTTCAACTTGTACAACAAGCGCTGGCCGATCCGCGGTGGAGCGGAGAACCTGGCGCCGGCGAAGTTCGTCAACGGTGGCTCTGCGCAGGAGTCGGTGGTCGGCGCGGGTAGCATCATTTCGGCTGCGTCAGTGCGCAATTCGGTGCTGTCGTCGAACGTGGTCATCGACGACGGCGCGATCGTCGAGGGCAGTGTGATCATGCCGGGCGCCCGCATCGGGCGCGGCGCCGTGGTGCGTCACGCGATCCTGGACAAGAACGTCGTCGTCGGTCCCGGCGAGATGGTCGGGGTGGATCTGGACAAGGACCGCGAGCGGTTCTCGATCAGTGCGGGCGGAGTGGTCGCCGTCGGCAAGGGCGTGTGGATTTAGCCGGACGACGATCAAGCGGCGAGGGACGAGCCGCGTTGAGGGGGCACCTCCCGCTTGCGGGGGAGAGTTCGGCAATCTGGGTTAGCCGGACGGTTTATGTGGCCTGCCTGGCGCGGCGCCGTCGGATCAGCCGGACGGCGGCCCACGCCAGCGCGCCGGCCACCACCAGGACGAGCACCGGCAACAGGATCGCGACGAAAACCAGCGCGACGCTGACGATGTCTTCCACAGTGCTCAGCACCGGGGCGGCGACACCGGCCGTTGCGACGTTGGCCGCGGGCCGCACCGTCGACTTCGTCAGCGAGACCACCAGCGCGACGACGACACCGATGACGACCGGGACCCACTGGCCCGTCTGCGCGAACGCGCCAGGGTCGGTGACCGCCGCGGTCTGTGCGGCGGTGCCCGACCCGAACACGATGCCGCCGGCGGTGGGCCGCACGAAGGTCTGGATGACGTCGTTGACGCTGTCAAGGGCGGGGACCTTGTCGGCGACGACCTCCACGACCAGCAGCACCGCCACGATGGCCATCACCCAGCCGTTCTCCAGCCATGCCCAGCCGGCCGGCAGGGTGACGAGGTCGGTGAACCGGGCCAGCAGGCCGAGCGTCAGCAGCGGGATGTAGGCGTTCAGTCCCGCCGCTGTCGCCAGTCCGAACCCGGTGAGCAACTCCATGCGATCAGTATGCGGCGGGTCACCACACCCCGGGGACGAGTCGGTAGCGCACCTGCCGGCGGTACTCGCGGTACCCGGCGAGCTCGGCGGTCAGCATCTTCTCCTCGTCGAGGATGCGGGCCACCAGCACCGGCGCCGACGCCGCCACACCGAGCAGCCCCCACAGCGAGCCCAGCGCCAGAGGCGTGCCGAGCATCATCACCACCGTGCCCGTGTACATCGGGTGGCGCACCAGCCCGTACAGCCCGGTCGAGACCAGCGGTTGGCCGGCCTCGACCCGGACGGTTGCCGCCGCATAGTGGTTCTGCACGACCACCAGCTGGGCTCCGCTCAGGCCGAGCGCGACCAGCGTGTTGCCCACGACGACGACCCACGCAGGCGCCGACGACCAACCGAAGCGATGGTCGAGCGCGGACAACACGAAGGTCGCGGTCACCAGCACCACGGTCAGTGTGATGATGAGCCGTTGCGCCGGACGGGTTTCCGCGGTCGGGCCGGCCTTCATTCGGCGCGCCAGCGCATCGGGGTGGCGCACCGCCAGGAAGAAGGTGGGTCCCAGCGTCGTCACGATGAACACCGCCAGGAAGACCCAGGCCTGCCAGTAGTCGAAGGTTCCTGCGGGCCAGAAGAGCACCGCGACGAAGTACGCAGCGCCGAGCACCGACGATGCCAGCGTCTGGGCAACGAGCTTCACGGCGGACTCCTGTCGTTTCAGACCGCGTCGCGGTGTCGATACCTCACGGCAGCAACCACGGTCAAAGCTGCTGCCGCACAGCACATCACAAACCAGCCGAGGGCGGGGACATCGGCGGGGTAGCTGGTCTGCGCCACCGGCGACAGGTCGAGCAGCCAGCCGGGCAGTCGAAGCAGTGCGCCGAGGTAGAGCGACGCGACAACGAAAGTCACCGCCAGCCAACCGATCCAACGCTGGCGAAGCGCGACGGCGAGCGCCGCGACCCCGGCTAGCACCGCAAGTGCCGGCACGAAGGCCAGCCCGGCCAACGTCAGCCTGAGCACCGTTGCCGGTTCGCCCAACGTCACCCCGGCGCCGAGACCGTTGCCCAGACCCGCGAAGAACATCAGCACGCTTGCCCCCAGAACGGCCGACAGCACCGCCGTGGACAGCCAGCGCGGTCGTGACACCGCACCGGCCAGCACGGCTTCGCCGAGACCGGACTGCTCGTCGGCAAACACCCGCAACACCGCGGACACCACGTATGCGCCCGCCGCGGCCGCGAGGAACTGCGTCATCGTGGTGTACACGCCGTCCAGGCCCTGGCTCGACACGATGCGGGCCAGCAACTCGTTGTCGTGTGCGGCCTCCAGCAGCGACTTCGTCATCGAGCCGAAGGCCAGTCCGGCCGCGAACAGACCGACCGACCAGCCGAGGGTCTGCCCGCGCTGCAGCCTCAGATGCAGGGCCAGCACTCCGCGGATCGGGCGGGCGTTGGGGCTCTCTCCACTGGACACGATGGTGGCGTCGTCGTACTCGCGCTGCACTTCGAGGGCCGCGGCGATCGCGACCAGCGTCAGCGACAACGCCGACAGGAGCGCCAGCGGCCACCAGCGCAGCTCGACGAAGGGGCGCATCTGTTGGCCCCATGCGATGGGGGAGAACCAGCTCAGCACGCTCCCCGAGTTGTCGATCACGTCTCCGATGCCGCGGACCAGGGCGGCCAGCGCGAGGGTGGCCATCGCCGCGCCCGTCGCGGCGCGCGCCGCCCGCCACATCTGGGCGGTGACAGCGGCGACGGCACCGAACACCATGGCCACCGCCGTGACCCCGACGCACATCGCGGCGGAGTCGACGACGCCGAACCCGCCGGCGGCCATCGCCGCCGTCGTCGTCACGGCCAGCACGACATTGACGGCCGCCACGAGGATCAACGCAGCAGTGGTGCGGGCATATCGGCCGACCACCGAAGCCAGCGCCAGTTCGGCGGCGCCGCTTTCCTCCTCGGCGCGGGTGTGCCGGATCACGGTGAGAATAGCCAGGATCGACGTGGCGATGATCATCGTGAGCATCAACTCGTTGGCCATCATCGCGCCCAGATCGGTCTCGTTGCCGCCGAACATGGGTCCGCCCAACATCATCCCGGCGGGCGTCTTGAGCAGGTCTACCCGCGCGTGACGCTGGGCCTCCTCCGGGTAGGCGAGCTCGATGGCACCGGGAGCGTAGGCCGTCATTGCCGTGAGCGCGGCGATCCAGACGGACAGCCGGACCCGGTCGCGGCGCAACGCCAGCCCGATCAGATCACCGGTGCCCGTCCACGGTGACCTCGCGGCCGGGGCCGCGTGCCGGCCCCGGGTCGGCAGCTCGGCGGTGGTGCTCATCGGCCGGCGCCCTGGTACTCGCGCAGGAACATGTCCTCCAGCGACGCCGGTGCCACCGTCAGCTCGTCGATGCCCAGGCCGCTGAGGTCGGCCATTACGCGGTCGAGGTCGTCGCGGTCCACCGAGAAGCGCAGGTGGCCGTCATCGGAGCGGAGGTCGTGGACGTAGGGCGCCTGCCGCAAGTGCTCGCCGTCGCCGCGCGTGCGGGCGGTGACGGTGGTGCGCATCAGATGCCGCATCTGCGCCAGTGCGCCGGACCGGACCGTGCGGCCGGCACGCACGATCGTGACCGTGTCGCAGAGCTTTTCGACCTCGGCGAGGATGTGGCTGGACAGCAACACCGCCGCGCCCTGCCCGGCCACCTCGTGCACACACTGCTGAAAGGCTTGCTCCATCAACGGATCCAGGCCCGAGGTCGGTTCGTCGAGGACGAAGAGCTCGCTGCGGGTGCTGAACGCGGCGACGATCGCGACCTTCTGCCGGTTACCCTTGGAGTAGGTGCGTGCCTTCTTGTGCGGGTCCAGTTCGAAGCGTTCGATCAGTTGGTCGCGGCGCCGCGTGTCGACGGTGCCGTCGCCGCGCAGCGCAGCCAGGAAGTCGATGGCCTGCATCCCGGTGAGGTTCGGCCACAGGGTCACATCGCCGGGCACGTAGGCGATCCGGCGGTGCAGATCCACGGCGTCGCGCCACGGGTCGCGGCCCAGCAACCGGACGGTGCCACCGTCGGCGCGCAGCAGCCCGAGCAGCACCCGGATGGTGGTGGACTTGCCTGCCCCGTTGGGGCCGAGGAATCCGGCCACATCGCCAGGGGCGACGGTGAGGTCCAGCCCGTCGAGAGCCTTGGTGTGGCCGAAGGACTTTCGCAGTCCGTGAATGTCGACCGCGAACCCGGTGTCAGTCATCGTGCGCTCCTTCTGTCGAAGTGAACGGAATGCCCTGCGCGCGTCTGGCGACGAAGGCGTCGTACATCGTCGAGTCGGTCATCAGTCCGTTGGTGTAGAGCTCCAGGGCGGGCAGCACCATCTCCTCGCTGTAGTCGCGCAGGACCGCCCGCAGATCGGTCGGGTTGTCGTGCATCTGCAGGTACAGCAGGAAACCGCCGCCGCCGGCCATCGCCAGGAAGCGCGCCCGGCCCCTCGGGTCCGCGCCGGGCTTTACGGTGCCGGCCCGCACACCTTCTTCGATGTACTGCTCGGTATTGTCGATCATGTTCTGCCACAACATCTTTGCCAGCTCGCCGCCGGTCTGCAGGGTACGCACCAGGTAGGCCATCAGTGGGGCGTACTCCTCGATCTCGGCCATCTGGGCAAGCCACGTCGCCGGATCGGAGGACTGGATCGCCTCGCTCTTGCTGGCCCGCACCGTCTCGGCGACGAAGTCGTCACACGCCTTGCGCAGGCCGTCCTTGGAGCCGAAGTGGTGAATCACCAGGCCGGGGCTGACG
>Ga0172382_10001210_pt1 | contig 46954 bp, 47 predicted proteins | sample Leawel138RmetaG_FD_122245 | JGI IMG/M metagenome (GOLD analysis project Ga0172382, IMG submission 122245) | Leachate microbial communities from a municipal landfill in Southern Ontario, Canada - Leachate well 138R metaG | ecosystem: Engineered > Solid waste > Landfill > Unclassified | place...
CAGCGCCGCCGCCCCCAGCGCCGGATAGGGGCTTTCATCCCAACCCTTGTCGCCGCCGTTGGTGAGGTCGAACAGGATCGCCCCCGGCACGATCGGCACACGCTGGTCGCCCACCGCGAATCCCCGCCCGGCACGGCGCAACCCGCCCATGACACCCGCCGCCGCATCCAGCCCGAAGGCCGAGCCACCGGAAAGGAACAGCGCGTCCACCTCCTGCACCATCTTGTCGGGCGCAAGCAGGTCGGTCTCGCGCGTGCCGGGCGCGCCGCCCATCACATGCACCGCGGCGGTAAAGGGGCGCTCGCCCAGCAGAACCGTGGTGCCCGAGCGCAGCGTCGCATCCTCGGCATTGCCGACCCGCAGCCCGGCGACATCGGTGATCAGATTGCGCGGCCCCGGCTTCATACTTCTATCCCCTTCATCTTGCCAGAAATACTCTCCGGGGGGGTCCGGGGGGACGGAAAGTCCTCCCGGCGGGGGGTGCGGGGGGCTGGCCCCCCGCCGTCCCCCTCAGATACACCGCCCCCCGTCCACTTCCATCGCCACGCCGGTCACCATCGACGCCTCGTCCGAGCAGAGGAAACAGGCGGCATTGCCCATGTCCTCCGGGGTCGAGAACCGGCCGATCGGGATCGTGGCCAGGAACTTCGCCCGCATCTCCGGCGTGTCCTCGCCCAGGAACGACTTGAGCAGGGGCGTCTCCCCCGCCACCGGGTTGATCGCGTTCACCCGCACCCCGAAGGGCGCAAGCTCCACCGCCATCGCCTTGGTCGCGGTGATCATCCAGCCCTTCGACGCGTTATACCAGTTGAGCCGGGGCCGGGGCGACACGCCTGCGGTCGAGGCCACGTTCAGGATCGCGCCCGCCCCGTTCGCCTTCATATGCCCCACCAGATGCCGCGCGGTCAGGTAGACCGACTTGACGTTGACGGCAAGCACCCGGTCGAACTCGGCCTCGGTCACCTCCTCCATCGGTTGCGGCAGATGGGTGATGCCGGCGTTGTTCACGAGGATATCGACCCTGCCGAAGGCGGCAATAGCGGCGCGGGCCATGTCCGCCACGCTCGCATCCTGCGACACATCCACCTGCTGCGCCACGCCGCCCACCTCGGCCGCCACCGCCTGCGCGGCGGCCTCGTTGATGTCGGCCACCATGACCCGCGCGCCCTCGGCGGCGAACTTGCGCGCGATGCCCGCGCCGAAGCCCGAGCCGCCGCCGGTCACGATCGCGCATTTGCCCTGAAGTCTCATGTCTTCCCCCTATCCGTGATGCGCCGCGACGGTCTTCAGCACCGAAAACCCGTAAAGCGCCTCGAACCCCTTTTCGCGGCCGTGGCCCGACTTGCCGACGCCGCCGAACGGCAGTTCCACCCCGCCCCCCGCGCCGTAGTTGTTGAGGAACACCTGCCCGGCCCGCAGCCGTTTCGCAAGCCGCATCTGCCGGGCGCCGCTTTCCGACCAGACCGAGGCGACAAGGCCGAATTCGGTGCCGTTGGCGATGGCGGCCGCCTGTTCCTCATCGTCGAAGGGAACCACGACCTGCACCGGGCCGAAGATTTCCTCCTGCGCCAGCATGTGGTCGGGGGCGAGGCCCGTGAGCAGCCGCGGCGCGACGTAATGGCCGCCCGCGGGGGCGTCGGCCGCCACCACCCCTTGCGCCGCCACGGTCACGTCGCTGCCATGTGCCAGCATCCCCTCGACCCGCGCCTTCTGCGCCGCCGAGACCACCGGCCCCACGTCGAGGTCGGCCATGGCGGGGCCCACGCGCAGCGCGGCGTAGCGTTCGGCCATGCGGGCGAGAACCTCGTCGTAGCGCGACCGCTCCACGAGGATGCGCGACGAGGCCGAACAGGTCTGCCCGGCGTTCTGGATGCCCGCGTTGACCAGAAACGGCAGGGCCTTGTCGAGATCGGCGTCGGCGAACACCAGTTGCGGCGACTTGCCGCCCAGCTCCAGCGTCACCGGCACCACGTTGCGGCCCGCCGCCTGCTGGATCAGCATCCCGACCGGCACCGAGCCGGTGAAGGAGATGTGGTGGATGCCGGGATGCGCCGAGAGCGCCGCACCCGCCTCCTCCCCCAGCCCCGGCACGATGTTGAGCGCGCCTTCGGGCAGCCCGGCCTCCTGCGCGATGCGGGCGAAGGCCAGCGCGGTCAGGCTCGCCTCCTCGGCGGGTTTCAGCACGCAGGCGTTGCCCATGGCGAGCGCCGCGCCGACCGAGCGGCCGATGATCTGCATCGGGTAATTCCAGGGCACGATATGGCCGGTGACCCCGTGCGGCTCGCGCAATGTATAGACGGTGTAGCCGTCGAGATAGGGGATGGTCTCGCCGGTGATCTTGTCGGCGGCGCCGCCGTAGAACTCCATATAGCGGGCCAGCGCCAGCGCATCGGCCCGCGCCTGCTTCAGGGGCTTGCCCACATCGGTCGCCTCGATCCGGGCGAGGTCCTCGGCCCGTTCCGTGACCAGAGTGCCGATGCGCGCGAGGATGCGCCCGCGCTCGGCTGCGGTGGCGCGGCCCCAGTCGCCCGCCAGCGCCTTCTGCGCGGCCGTGACCGCGGCGTCGATGTCCTCCGCCGAACCGCGGGCGATCTCGCCCACCGTCTCGCCGGTCGAGGGGTCTTCGACCGGCAGCACTTCGGCGGTGCGCCGCCAGGTGCCGCCGATCAGGATTTCCGCCGGGTCATACCAGAGCTTCATGGGGTGTTCCTTCTGTCCAGTCCGCCGGAACCACCGGGGTCGCGGCAAGCAATTCTTGCGTATAGGGGTGCCTTGGCGCGGCGAAGACCGCCTCGGTCGCGCCTTCCTCGACGATCTCGCCCGCGCGCATCACCAGCACCCGGTCGGTGATGGCACGCACCACATGCAGGTCGTGGCTGATGAACAGATAGGCAAGGCCATGGCTTTCACGCAGCGCCGCAAGCAGGTCGAGGATCCGCGCCCGCACCCGCACGTCAAGGGCCGAAACGGCCTCGTCCAGCACAAGGATACCGGGCCGGGTGATCAGCGCCCGGGCGATGGCGATGCGCTGGCGCTGGCCGCCCGAGAATTCGTGCGGGTATTTCTCCATGTCGGCGGGGGTAAGGCCCACCGCCTCCAGCGCCTCGGCCACCCGCGCGCGGCGCTCGTCCCGGCCGGGCTGCGGGGCAAGCAGGTGGAAGGGTTCGGCCACCAGCCGCTCCACCCTCCAGCGCGGGTTGAAGCTGCCGTAGGGGTCCTGGAACACCACCTGGATGCCCGCGCGCAGCCGGTTCGGCATCCCCGGCCCGGCGGGCTCGCCGAACAGGCGGATCGCGCCCCCCTGCACCGGGTCGAGCCCGAGGATGGCGCGGGTGAGCGTGGACTTGCCGCAGCCGGATTCGCCCACCAGCCCGAGGCTCTCGCCCGCCTTCAGGGTGAAGCTGACGCCCCGGACCGCCTCCATCCTCGGGGCCGGGCCGAACAGGCCGCGGCGCGGCAGGGCATAGCTGCGCCGGACATCCTCGACCGCAAGCAGCGCCTTGTCGGCGGCGGGTGCGGCGGCAACAGCCGCCGGGCGATGCGACGAGGCCGCGAACAGCGCCCTTGTGTAGTCGTGGCGGCGGTTGCGGAACAGCGCCTCGGTCCCGGCCTGCTCGACGATCCGCCCGGCCTGCATCACCGCTACATGGTCGGCCATGCCCGCCACCACGGCAAGGTCGTGGGTGATGAGCATGAGGCCCATCCCCTCCTCCGCCACCAGCCCCTTGAGCAGGTCGAGGATCTGCGCCTGCGTCGTCACGTCGAGCGCGGTCGTGGGTTCGTCGGCAATGAGCAGGCTTGGCCGCAATGCGATGGCCATGGCGATGCAGACCCGCTGGCGCTGGCCGCCCGACAATTCGTGCGGATAGCGCGAAAGCGGAAAGCGGTCCGCCGTCAGCCCCACCCGGTCGAGCCGCTGCCGCGCGGCCTTGAGCGCGTCCGAGCGGCTGGCGGCGCCATGGATCACCAGCGTCTCGGCCACCTGGTCGCCGATGGTCCTGACCGGGTTCAGGGCCGTCATCGGCTCCTGGAAGATCATGCCGATCTCGCGCCCGCGAATGCGGCACATCCGCGCCTCGCTTTGGGTCAGAAGTTCGGTCTGCCCCAGCACCGCCCGGCCCGAGGCCCGCGCACCCGGGGGCAGAAGCTGCATCATCGCAAGCGCCGTCATCGACTTGCCCGAACCGGATTCCCCGACAAGGCCGAAGACCTCGCCCCGGCGCATCTCGAAGGACACCTCGCGCAGGATCGGCCGGCGATGGATGTCCAGCGAAAGGTTCCGAATGGAAAGCAGGGTCATCGCGTCCGCCTCAGCCTCGGGTCGAGCAGGTCGCGCAGCCCGTCGCCCATCAGGTTGAGCCCGAGCACGGTCAGCACGATCGCAAGCCCCGGCAGGATCGCCAGATGCGGCGCAAGCGAGATCATGGTCTGGCTTTCCGCCAGCATCCTCCCCCATGACGGCAGCGGCGGCTGGGCGCCGAGGCCGACATAGCTCAGCCCGGCCTCGGCAAGGATACCGAGCGAGAACTGGATGGTGCCCTGCACGATCAGCAGGTTGGCGATATTGGGCAGGATATGCTGCATCGAGATCCGCGCCCGGCCCTTGCCCGCCACCTGCGCCGCCCGGATATAATCCAGCGTCCACAGGCTGAGCGCCGCGCCACGGGTGACACGGGCGAACACCGGGATGTTGAAGATGCCGATGGCGATGATCGCGTTGGTGGCCGAGGGGCCGAACACGGCGGTGATCAGGATGGCGATCACCAGCGAGGGGAAGGCGAACACCAGATCGTTGCCGCGCATGATGACCTCGTCCAGCAGCCCGCCATGCCGTGCCGCCGCAAGCAGGCCCAGCGGCACCCCGGCCGCGATCCCGATCCCGACCGCAAGGATGGCGACGGCGATCGAGGTGCGCGCGCCCACCATCAGCATCGACAGCATGTCGCGGCCGAAATGGTCGGTGCCCAGCAGGAAGCCATCGCCCGGCGCCTTCAGCCGCAGCGCGATGTTGATCGCCTCGACCGGCCAGGGGGTCCAGACCAGCGACACCAGCGCCGCCACGGCGAAGACCGCCGTCAGCGCCGCCCCGAGGATCAGGGTCGCGCCCCCCCTCATGCGCGCCTCCGCAGCCGGGGGTCGACGGCGGCATAGGCCAGATCGACGAGAAAATTGACCAGGATCACCGCGAAGACCAGCAGCATCACCACCGATTCCACCACGATCAGGTCGCGCTGGGTGATGCCCTGAAAGATCAGCCGCCCGAGGCCGGGCAGGAAGAACACGTTCTCGATGATGATCGCCCCCGCCAGCAGGAACGAGAATTGCAGCCCGAGGATGGTCAGCACCGGAATGAGCGCGTTGCGGAAGGCGTGGCGCAGCACCGCCTGCCCCCGCGTCAGCCCCTTGGCACGGGCGGTGCGGATATAGTCCTGGTCCAGAACCTCCAGCACCGCCGAGCGCATCACCCGCGCCAGGATCGACGCCTGCGGCAGCGCAAGCGCCACGGCGGGCAGGGTCAGCGCCTTGATATTGGGCCAGAAGCCGCGCTCCCACCCCGGAAAGCCGCCCGAGGGGAACCAGCGCAGATGGATCGCGAAGACCAGCACCAGCAGCATGGCGAACCAGAAGTTCGGCACCGCGATTCCAAACTGCGTCGTGCCCATCACCGCAAGGTCGGCGGGCCTGCCCTGCCGGGCGGCGGCGATCAACCCGACCGGAATCGCGATCACCGTGGACAGCGCCAGCGCGTAGAGCGTGAGCGGCAGCGATACCTGCATTCGCGCCGCCACCAGCTCCGCCACCGGCACCCGGTAGGTGTAGGAGATGCCGAAATCTCCGGTCAGCATCCCGCCGGCCCAGCGCAGGTAACGCTCGACGGCCGAGCCTTCGAGCCCCAGTTGCGCGCGCAGCGCCGCCACCGTATCGGGCGCGGCGTTCATCCCCAGCATATAGGCCGCCGGATCGCCGGGGATCACCTCGATCACCGCGAAGATCACCACGCTCGCCACCACGAGGCTGAGCGCCAGCGACACAAGCCGGGACATTGTATAGCGCAGCATCGGGCCTCCTTCCGGCCGGAAGCTAGAGCCGCGCGCGGGCGGGGTCCAGAGGGGATATTCGCAGGCACAAGCCCCCTGCCCCGGCCGACAGGACAAGGGGCAGCGGCCGCCCGGACCAACTGCGCGGCCGTTCCGGGCAAGGGGCTACCCCGCATCCGGCGTTCCGCTTCAACCCGGGCCGCCTTGCCGTCACCCCTCCACCGGGCCGAGATGGCGCCTGCCCCGTGCCGCCGCGCGGTCGATCTGGCGCTGGCGTTCGCGGAACCTCTCGCGGCGGGCGGCGGGGACCGTATCGCGGCAGCGGTGGCAGGAGACGCCCTCCTCGTATTCCGGCCGCGCGACATCCTCGGGCGCAAGCGGGCGACGGCAGCCGTGGCACAGCAGATGCCGCCCCGGCCGCAGCCCGTGGCCCACCGCCACCCGGCCGTCGAACACGAAACACTCGCCCCGCCAGAGGCTTTCGGCCTCGGGCACCTCCTCAAGGTATTTCAGGATGCCACCCCTGAGGTGGAACACCTCGGCCACGCCCTGACCCAGCAACCAGTTGGTCGATTTCTCGCAGCGGATGCCGCCGGTGCAGAACATCGCCACCCGCTTGCCCGCAAAATGCCCGGCATTGTCGCGCCACCACGCCGGGAAGGCGCCGAAACTTTCGGTGCCGGGATCGACCGCCCCGGCGAAACTGCCGATCGCCACCTCGTAATCGTTGCGGGTGTCGATCACCACCACATCGGGGGCCGAGATCAGCGCGTTCCAGTCGCGCGGCTCGACATAATGCCCGACACGGGCGCGCGGATCGACATCGGGCTGCCCCATCGTCACGATCTCGCGCTTCAGCCGGACCTTGATCCGGCCGAAGGGCATGGTCTCGGCGATGCTTTCCTTCCACTCGATCCCGGCACAGCCCGGCAGGGCACGGATGTGGGCAAGGACCGCGTCGATCCCCTCGCGCGACCCGGCGACGGTGCCGTTGATCCCCTCGGGCGCAAGCAGGATCGTGCCGCGCAGCCCCTGTTCCGCACAGAGCGTCAGCAGCGGGCCGCGCAGCGCGGCCGGGTCGGGGAAGCGGGTGAAATGATAAAGCGCGGCGACGGTGAACATCCGCCCTCACTGGCGCGGCGCCGCCGGAAACGCAAGCCCCCGGCCATTGACGCCACGCGGGACGCGACTTACCCAAAAGGAACCAGCAGGAGAAATGCCATGCGCCCCACGACCGAAGCCCTGATCGCCATCGACATCCAGAACGACTTCTGCCCCGGCGGTGCGCTGGCGGTGGCGGAGGGCGACCGGATCGTGCCACGGGTGAACGCGCTGCTGCGGGAATTTCCGGTGCGTGTGCTGACCCAGGACTGGCACCCGGCGAATCACGCCTCCTTCGCGGCGAACCACCCGGGGGCGGAGCCGTTCAACCTCACGGAAATGCCCTACGGCCCGCAGGTGCTGTGGCCGGTGCATTGCGTGATCGGCTCGGCCGGCGCGGCGTTCCACCCGGATCTGGATGCCGACGCCGCCGACATGATCATCCGCAAGGGGTTCCGGCCCGAAATCGACAGCTATTCCGCCTTTTTCGACAACGACCGGACCACGCCCACCGGGCTGGAAGGCTATCTGCGCTCGCGCGGGGTCACGGCGCTGACGCTTGCCGGGCTCGCCACCGATTTCTGCGTGGCCTGGTCGGCGCTGGATGCCGTGCGGCTGGGGTTCAGGGTCACGGTGCTGGAGGGCGCAAGCCGCGCCATCGACCTCGACGGCTCGCTCGCCGCCCGGCGGGGGGAGATGCAGGCCGCGGGCGTCACGCTGGAGCCCTGAGATGGAGGACATCGCCACAAGGGTCTGGAACCACAAGTGGAAGATCGACCCGATCGTGCGGTCGCTGATCGACACCGATTTCTACAAGCTTCTGATGTGCCAGTCGGTGTTCCGCAACCGGCCCGACACCACCGTCACCTTCAGCCTGATCAACCGGACCCGATCCATCCGCCTCGCCGAACTGGTCGATGAGGGTGAGTTGCGCGAGCAACTGGACCACATCCGCAGCCTGCGGCTGACGCGGGGCGAATCCACCTGGCTGCGCGGCAACACCTTCTACGGCAAGCGCCAGATGTTCCGCCCGGATTTCATGGAGTGGTTCGAGGGCCTGCAACTGCCGCCCTACCATCTGGAAAAGCGCGACGGGCAGTATGAGCTGACCTTCGAGGGCAAATGGCCCGAGGTGATGCTGTGGGAAATCCCCGCCCTCGCCGTGCTGATGGAACTGCGCTCGCGCGCCGTGCTGGAACGGATGGGCCGGTTCGAGCTTCAGGTGCTCTACGCCCGCGCCATGACCAAGCTGTGGGAAAAGATCGAACGATTGCGGGGGGTTGAGAATCTGCGCATCGCGGATTTCGGCTCGCGCCGCCGCCATTCCTTCCTGTGGCAGGACTGGTGCGTGCAGGCGATGATCGAGGGGCTGGGCGAGAAGTTCACCGGCACCTCGAACTGCCTGATCGCCATGCGCCGCGACATCGAGGCGATCGGCACCAACGCCCATGAACTGCCGATGGTCTATTCGGCGCTGGCCGACAGCGACGCCGAACTGGCACAGGCGCCCTATCAGGTGCTGGCCGACTGGCACGAGGAACACGACGGCAACCTGCGCGTCATCCTGCCCGACACCTACGGGACCGAGGGCTTCCTGCAAAACGCCCCCGACTGGCTGGCCGGCTGGACCGGGATCAGGATCGACTCGGGCGATCCGGCCGAGGGGGCCGAGACCGCGATCCGCTGGTGGCGGGAGCGCGGCGAAGACCCGCGCCAGAAACTGGTGATCTTCTCTGACGGGCTGGACGCGGACAAGATCATCGAATTGCAGGCCCGGTTCGCCGGACGGGTCAAGGTCAGCTTCGGCTGGGGCACGATGCTCACCAACGACTTCCGCGGCCTCGCCCCCGGCGACGGCCTCGCCCCGTTCAGCCTCGTGTGCAAGGCGGTGGCGGCCGAGGGACGGCCCACGGTGAAGCTTTCCGACAACCCCAACAAGGCGATGGGCCCGGCGGACCAGATCGCCCGCTACAAGCGGGTGTTCGGCGTGGGCGAACAGGCGGCGCAGGAAGTGGTGGTGTAGGGCCGCGCCCCACCCGATACCGCGTCAGCTTGCGCCGCGCGGCATCGGGGTCTCACCTCGGTTGTAGGGCTTCCAGTCCTCGATCTCGGGGTAATGCTGCCGCCGCCAGGCCCGCACCTTCGGATTCATCGCCCGGCGCCACAAGGGCGGGATCATCGCCAGCGCCGCCATGGCCGGGTAGCCGTAGGGCAGTTGCGGCGCCTCGTCCGGCCCGTAGGTCTGCAAAAGCGGAAACCGCCGGTCGGGCTTGTAATGGTGGTCGGAGTGGCGTTGCAGGTTGATCAGGAGCCAGTTCGAAGCCTTGTGCGCCGCGTTCCAGCTATGCCGGGGCAGGACGTGTTCATACCTGCCGTCGCCCAGATACTTCCGCGTCAGCCCGTAATGCTCGACATAATTGGTCAGCTCCAGCTGCCAGACCGCGCTTGCCACCTGCACCAGGAACAGCCCCAGCCCGACCCAACCGCCGATCAGGAAAGCCGCCAGCAGCATCAGCGCCTGCAACACCGCATAGCGCCAGAACGGGTTCGACCGATGCCACGGCCCCAGCCCCTTGCGGGCCAGCATCTGCGCCTCGGCCCGCCAGGCCGAGCGCGGGCAGTCGCGCAGCACCCGGAACAGGAAGCGATGGAACCCCTCGTTGTAGCGCGCCGTCACCGGATCGCGCGGGGTGCCGACATGGCGGTGATGCACCAGCAGATGCTCCGACCGGAAATGCGAATACAGCACCGAGGCCAGCAGCAGGTCCGCCAGCCAGCGTTCCAGCCGGTTCTTCTGGTGCAGGAGTTCGTGCGAATAGACGATCCCCACCGAACCCGAGATCACGCCCACGCCGAAGAACAGCACAAGGATTTCCAGCGTCGAAAGATGGTCGGTCCGGGTCACCCACCAGATCATGCCGAAGATCGCGCAAAGCTGGATCGGCAGCCAGATCAGGGTGATGAGCCGATACCAGAACAGGTCGCCCTCGGCCACGTCGGTATCGGGATTGTCGGTGCCAGGCCCGCTGAGCCGGTCGAAGATCGTCACCAGAAACCAGGCGTAAAGCGGCATCAGCGCGACCGTCCAGCCGCCCGCGGTGGCGCCGATCACCGCAAGCGGTATCAGCCCGAGCGAGAGCCAGAACGGCAGGGCATTCCTGAGACGGCGGATTTCGGCGGTGTCGGACATGGGAGACCTCGGGGACACTCGTATTCTGCTGCCGCACCTTCCGGTGCGCGCCTCGCGGGGCAGAGCCTAGCAAGAGGAGGCCCGGTGGAAAATCCCCGTCATGCCGCCGGGGGATGCGTCACTTTCACCGTTCACTCTCCCATGCCTCCCCGACGGGCCGTTCTCTCCCTCCTGCCATTTTCTGTCTGAAAATATCCCACGGGGATCGCCGTTGGTTTCGCCATTGGTTCGAGAAGCCAATGGCGATGGGGGTGTGAAACCCCCCGGCGCTCGTCGCCTTCACCCGGCCGGGCCGAAGAACGGCAGCACCGCCTCCCAGCATTTGCGCATCACCGTGGGCAGGGCCGAGGGCCGGAAGTCGGCAGCGGGGATGAAGCGGCCGCGTGCGGGCATCGCGCCCGGATCGGGTTCGGCAATCCGCAGCGACAGGCGCAGGTGGAAATGGGTGAAGGTGTGGCGCACCTCCACGCCGGGATCGTGCCAGCGCACATCCAGCGGCGGGGTCTCGGGCGCCCCGGCCTCCCAGCCCGAGCCGGGCCAACCCGGCATCCCGCCCAGAAGCCCGCGCGCCGGGCGGTCCTCCAGCAGCCATGCGCCGTCGCCCCGCCGCGCCAGCCAGGCAATGCCCTGGCGCACCGGCCGCTCCGCCTTCGGCGCCCGGCGCGGCAACCCGGCGGCAATGCCCAGCGCCCGCGCCTCGCAATCGTCCATGACCGGACAGATGCCGCAGGCGGGCGAACGCGGGGTGCAGATCGTCGCCCCGAGGTCCATCACCGCCTGCGCATGGTCGCCGGGCCGCAGCGCAGGCGTCAGCCGGGCGGCCAGCGCCACCAGTTCGGGCCTGGCGGCGGGCAGCGGCACCTCCACCGCATGAAGCCGGGCCATCACCCGCTCCACATTGCCATCCACCACCACTGCGGGCGCGTCATAGGCAATGGCGGCGATCGCCGCGGCGGTATAGGGGCCGACCCCGGGCAGGGCACGCAGCCCGGCCTCGGTCCCGGGAAAGCGGCCGCCATGCTCCGCCACCACGACACGGGCGCATTTCAGCAGGTTGCGGGCCCGGGCGTAGTAGCCCAGCCCCGCCCATTCGGCCATGACCTCGGCATCATCCGCCGCCGCCAGTGCCGCCACATCGGGCCAGCGTTCGGTGAAACGCAGGAAATAGCCGCGCACCGCCGCCACGGTGGTCTGTTGCAGCATCACCTCGGACAGCCAGACCCGGTAGGGGTCCGGGCGCACCCCGGCCGCGCGCTCCATGGGGCCGATGCGCCACGGCATCACCCGCGCCTGCCGGTCGTACCAGCCCAGAAGCCGGCCCCCGATCCGGGCCTCACGCAATCCGTCACGCAATCTTTATGCCCCCCGGCTCCGCTATCCGCTGGCGCGATCCCGCCGCGCGCGGCTAGGATAACCCGGCGGCCCGCCGGAATGACAGCCGGATCGACCGGGGCCGCGACCAGCAACGGACCCGAAACGGACCCGACATGAGCCGACCGCCGCGCCAGCCCGCCCAACCCCCCACCCGCCGGATGCGCGGGTTCGAAGCGGCATCGGGGCTGCTGGCCCGGCGCATCCAGAAGGCGGGCGAGGCCCGGGGCTTCGCCACCAGCCGCCTGCTGACCTGCTGGCCCCAGATCGCGGGCGAGGACATGGCCGCCGTCACCCGCCCGGTCCGCGTCGGCTACGGGCGCGAGGGGCTGGGGGCGGTGCTCACGCTGCTGGTCGCGCCGGGGCACGGGCCGCTGGTGCAGATGCAGCTTCCCGCGCTGCGGGCGCGGGTCAACGCCACCTATGGCTACAACGCCATCGCCCGGATCACGCTGGTGCAGACCGCGCCCGAGGGTTTCGCCGAGGGGCAGGCAAGCTTTGCCCACGCCCCCGCCGCCAGCCCGGCCCCGCCCGATCCCGAAATCGCCCGCAGGGCCGCCGAGACCGCCGGAGACGTGCGGGACGACGGGCTGCGCTCCGCCCTTGAAACGCTTGCGCGAAACGTGTTGAGTCGCGCCCGGAAACAGAAAGGCATACCCCAATGACACGCAAATCCGGCCTCGGCCTTCTCGCCGCCGCGCTCATCGCCATGGGCGGCCTGTGGATGACGGCAGAGCGCGGCGCGCTCTCTCCCTTCGGCGCGGCCGAGGCGCAGACCGCCGAAGCCCTGCCCGAGGTGCCGGATCTGGTGCTGGGGGCCGAGGACGCCAGCGTGACGGTGATCGAATACGCCTCCTACACCTGCCCGCATTGCGCGACCTTCCACCAGAACGTGTTCAAGCCGCTCAAGGCCGATTACATCGACACCGGCAAGATCCAGTTCATCTACCGCGAGGTCTATTTCGACCGCTTCGCCCTCTGGGCGGCGATGGTGGCGCGCTGCGGCGGCACGGAACGCTATTTCGGCATCTCGGAACTGCTTTACGACCAGCAGCGCGACTGGGCGGGCTCGAACGACCCGCAAGCGGTGATCTCCAGCCTGCGCCGGATCGGCCGCACCGCCGGGCTGGGCGAAGACCAGCTGAACGCCTGTCTCGAAGACGCCGGCATGGCGCAGGCCATGGTCGCCAAGTTCCAGGCCGAGACCGAGGCCGACGACATCAACGCCACCCCCTCGCTGGTGATCAACGGGCAGAAGCACTCGAACATGAGCTATGCGCAGCTGTCGAACATCATCGACGGCCTGCTGGCGGACTGATCCCATGACCGCACCGCTTGCAGGCGTCAGGGTCGTCGAACTCGCGCGCATCCTCGCCGGGCCATGGGCCGGGCAGACACTGGCCGATCTCGGGGCCGAGGTGATCAAGGTCGAGGCGCCCGAGGGCGACGACACCCGCCGCTGGGGCCCGCCCTTCGTCGAGCGGGACGGCGACCGTTCGGCGGCCTATTTCCACTCGGCCAACCGCGGCAAGGAGTCGGTGACGGCGGATTTCCGCACCCCCGAGGGCCAGGAACAGGTGCGCCGCCTCGTGGCGGATGCCGACATATTGATCGAGAACTTCAAGCTGGGCGGGCTGGCGAAATACGGGCTGGATTACGAGAGCCTGCGGGCCGTGAACCCCCGGCTGATCTATTGCTCGATCACCGGCTTCGGCCAGACCGGGCCTTACGCGCCGCGGGCGGGCTACGACTTCATCATCCAGGGCATGGCCGGGCTGATGAGCGTGACCGGCGCCCCCGGCGGCCAGCCGCAGAAGGTCGGCGTCGCGGTGACCGACATCTTCACCGGCGTCTATGCCACGACCGCGATCCTCGCCGCGCTGCACCAGCGCGGCACGACCGGCAGGGGCCAGCAGATCGACCTCGCGCTTCTGGACGTGGCGACCTCGATCATGGCCAATCAGGCGCTGAACTACCTGACCACCGGCACGCCGCCGGGGCTGATGGGGAACGAACATCCGAACCTCGCGCCCTATGCGGTGTTCGACTGCGCCGACGGCTGGATCATCATCGCCACCGGCAACGACGCGCAATACCGGCGGCTGTGCGGCATCCTCGGGCTGCACGAGATGGCCACCGACCCGGCCTACATGACCAACGCCGACCGGCTGGCGAACCGCGCCGCCATGACCGAGGCGCTGACCGCCGCGACCCGGACCCGCAGCAAGGCCGACCTGCTGGCCGCCTGCGAGGCCGAGGGCGTGCCCGCCGGGCCGATCAACGATCTGGCCGAGGTTTTCGCCGACCCGCAGGTGCAGGCGCGGGGAATGCGGCTGGAACTGGAGGGAGTACCCGGCGTGCGCTCGCCCTTCCTGTTCTCGGATGCGGAACTGGTGCTGGACCGCCCGGCCCCGAAGCTGGGCGAGCATCAGGCGCGGCTGGGGGAACCGGCGCGGGAGCGGGGCGGGGGGTAGGGGGGACGGGGGCTGTTCGGTTGGGGCGAGAGGGGCGTCGGTTTGAGCCCTTAGCGGACAGTCGGCTGCGTAGCCTCGTGCAGCCTTTCTAACTCGGGATGTTCCAGAAGATAGGCATTCAGCCTGACGTCTTCGGCATACCGCTCCTGTTGATCGAGGATGTCATAATCCTCCCCAATTTCCTGACGCAAATTCAGGATCAGGCTATCTACATCAGCGTTGAAACGGTCACAAAGTGACTGGGACCAAAGGCTTGGATCAGGGGGATACAGAGGGTTGAGATAGCAGGCATGCGCAGAAAGTATGCGATCTGTTTGCTCACGCACCGGCACCGAGAGGGGTAATTTTCTATCGACCGGACCCACATCCAGAAGGGCGCGGGTCTTAGCATCTCCTGCCCAAAGGCAGCCCGCGCCATAGTCGAAGAAGAATCTGAGAACACCCTTGGTCATGCCAGCAATTTAGCTGAACGGCCAACGGCAGCAACGTCCCGCTTAGCTGCCGCTCACGGAGATCCTTCCCCCGAGGCGTGGCGCGACATCACTATTGCTCCAATGCCATTGAAGGGCTTGGTCGTTCCCCCAAAAGAACTCATCGCCGTCTACCCATATGTGAAAGGCAGGTTCGTTCACGGCGACAAGGGAAAGCCCGATTTGATCGTTTTCACGGGTGATCGCCTCGATGCGGTCCACCGTGAAAACGTGAAGGCGAGGAGACATAAGCATAATGACATCCTCGTGCATTATTCGGCCTTCTTCCCACTCATGGGGTGGAGGCAACGGCGCGTGCTCGATAACGAGTGTATCCCCGGAGCCGCTTATGCAAAGCCTGAATGGTTTTTGGCCGGTAAGCGCGAGTAAGAAGGTGATCGGGTAGGGCCGGTCCCCATGAGCCTCGTAGAATAGCTCGGCATGGAGCGAGATAAGTTTCATGATGATTGTCCCTGGCTGACTGCTTCGTCCCGCAAAGCCGACGCACCGCCCCTCCTCACACCGCCGCAATCGTTGCCGCGACCGCGCGTTTCCACGCGCCATAGCGGGCCTCCCGGGCCCCGGCCTCCATCCGAGGCTCGAACCGGCGGTCGAGGGCCCAGCCCTTGGCGAATTCCTCCTGCCCCGGATAGAGCCCCGCTGCCGAGCCTGCCAGCCAGGCCGCGCCCAGCGCGGTGGTTTCCAGCACCTTCGGCCGGTCCACCGGCGCGCCGATGATGTCGGAGAGGAACTGCATGGCGTAGTCACTCGCGCTCATGCCGCCATCGACGCGCAGGGTGCGGGCCTCGCCCGGCCAGTCGGCCCGCATCGCCTCCAGCAGGTCGCGGGTCTGGAAGCCGACGCTTTCCAGCGCGGCGCGGGCCAGTTCCTCGGGCCCGGAGTTGCGGGTGAGCCCGAACACCGCGCCGCGCGCCTCGGGGTTCCACCACGGCGCGCCGAGCCCGGTGAAGGCGGGCACCACGATCACCTGCTGCGCCGGGTCGGCACCCTCGGCCAGCGGCTGGGTTTCGGCGGCGGAGCGGATGATCTTCAGCCCGTCGCGCAGCCATTGCACCACCGCCCCGGCGATAAAGATCGAGCCTTCCAGCGCGTAGGTGGTGCGGCCGTCCATCTGGTAGGCGATGGTGCCCAAGAGCCGGTTCTGCGAGCGCACCAGCACCTCGCCGGTGTTCAGCAGCGCGAAGCAGCCGGTGCCGTAGGTCGATTTCATCATGCCGGGCTGGAAGCACGCCTGGCCGATGGTCGCCGCCTGCTGGTCGCCCGCCACGCCGCGGATCGGGATCTCGCGGCCGAACAGGTCGGGGCGGGTCACGCCGAACCCGGCGTTGCAGTCGCGCACCTCGGGCAGCATCGCCATGGGGATGCGCAGGAGGTCGCAGATCGTCGCGCTCCACCGGCCCTTGGCGATGTCGTAGAGCATGGTGCGCGCGGCGTTGGTGGCATCGGTGGCATGGACCCTGCCGCCGGTCAGCTTCCAGATCAGGAAGCAATCCACGGTGCCGAACAGAAACTCGCCCGCCTCGGCCTTGGCCCGCGCGCCTTCCACATTGTCGAGGATCCAGCGCAGCTTGGTGGCGGAGAAATAGGGGTCGATGAGCAAGCCGGTGCGTTCGGCGATCATGTCGCCGTGGCCTGCGGCGCGCAGTTCGTCGCACAGGGGGGCGGTGCGGCGGTCCTGCCAGACGATCGCGTTGTGGACCGGCTGGCCGGTGGTGCGGTCCCAGACCACGGTGGTCTCACGCTGGTTGGTGATGCCGATGGCGGCGATGCTTTCCGGGCGCGCGCCCGCCTTCTCGATCGCGGCGCGGCAGGTGGCGGCGGTGGTGGACCAGAGGTCGGAGGGGTCGTGCTCCACCCAGCCGGGGGCGGGGTAGTGCTGCGGAAATTCCTCCTGCGCCACGGCAGCGGGGCGCATGGCGGCGTCGAACAGGATCGCCCGGCTCGAGGTCGTGCCCTGGTCGATGGCAAGGATATGTCCGGTCATTGGCGGCCCTCCCTCTCGCGGCCCAGTCTTGCCGCCCGGCGCGGCGGGGGCAAGCCTATGCCGCCGCCATCCAGCGGTCGATTTCGGCAATCTGCTCCGGCGTGAGCCGCAGCCCGAGGCGGGAGCGGCGCCAGACCACATCCTCGACGCGGCGGGCGTATTCGTGCCGCATCAGCCAGCGCAATTCGGCCTCGGTGATGGTGGCGCCGAAGTCGCGGCCGAGGTCTTCGGGCTTCTGCGCCTTACCCAGCAGCGCGCGGGCCTCGGTGCCGTAAGCGCGGGCGAGGCGGCGGGCGTGGAACGGGGTCAGGAACGGGTAGTCGCGGGCAAGTCCCGCGACCAGCGCATCAAAACCGTCCACCGGAAAATCGCCGCCGGGAAGCGGCACGCCCGCCGTCCACTTGCCCCCGGCCTGCGGAAGATGGGGCGCGAGCCTGGCCAGCGCCGCCTCGGCCAGCCGCCGGTAAGTGGTGATCTTGCCACCGAAGATATTGAGCAGCACCGGCCCCGCATCATCCAGCGACAGCACATAGTCCCGCGTCGCCGCCGTCGCCGATTTCGCGCCGTCGTCGTAAAGCGGGCGGACGCCGGAATAGCTCCAGACCACATCATCGCGGGTGACGGGACGGGCAAAGTAGCGACTGGCGAAGGCGCAGAGATAGTCGGCCTCGGCGTCGGAACAGGCGGCATCCGCCGGGCTGCCGTCATGTTCCCGGTCGGTGGTGCCGATCAGGGTGAAGTCGGTCTCGTAGGGAATGGCGAAGACGATCCGCCCGTCGGTGCCCTGGAAGAAATAGCAGCGGTCGTGGTCGAACAGCCGCCGGGTGACGATATGCGAGCCGCGCACCAGTCGCACCCGTTCGGTCGAGGCGATGCCGAGCCGGCCGATCACCTCTCCGACCCATGGCCCGCCGGCGTTGACAAGGGCGCGGGCACGGGCGGTTTCCTTGCGCCCATCGGCGTGGCGGAGCGCGATGCGCCAGTGGTCGCCCTCACGGCTGGCGCCGGTCACCTCGCAGCGGGTCAGGATGCGGGCGCCGCGTGCCTCGGCGTCGCGGGCGTTCAGAACGACAAGGCGCGAGTCCTCGACCCAGCAGTCGGAATATTCATAGGCGCGGCGGAAATCGTCCTTGAGCGGCCGACCCGCCGGGTCGCGGGTCAGGTCGAGCGTGCGGGTACCGGGCAGCAGCCTGCGCCCGCCCATGTAGTCGTAAAGGAACAGCCCCAGCCGGATCAGCCATGCCGGGCGGCGGCCCTTCATCCAGGGCATGACGCGGGCGAGGATGCGCGAGGTGGGGGTGTCGGATTCAAAGCGCATCGCCGGGTGGAAGGGCAGGACGAAGCGCATCGGCCAGCTTATGTGCGGCATGGCGCACAGCAGGGTCTCGCGTTCCACCAGCGCCTCGCGCACCAGACGGAACTCGAAATATTCCAGATAGCGCAACCCGCCGTGGAACAGCTTGGTCGAAGCCGAGGAGGTCGCCTGCGCCAGATCGCCCTTTTCCGCCAGCATGACCTTGAGACCGCGCCCGGCGGCGTCGCGGGCGATGCCGCAGCCGTTGATCCCGCCGCCGATCACGAACAGGTCATGGAGGGGCAGGTCGTGGATGGAATCGGTGTCTGCCGTGTCGGTCGTCACCCGCATCTCCCGCCGTTACGGGCCGCTGTTACCGGGGACTATTTCTTGCAGGGTTCGTTATGTCAATGTTCATGTTCGATAATGATCGTTTGTAGGCGGGTGTTCGAAGTTCGCAACCGGAAAGCACTTATCTGCGGCGCAGATAGACGTAAAGCGCCCCCTCGCCACCATGGCGCAGATGCGCGGGGGCGGTTTGCAGGACCAGGGGCGACAGCGGCGGACGCGCCAGCCAGTGCGGCACCTGATGGCGCAGGGCGCCGGGGCGGGTCGGGATCGGGCCGCCTTCGTCGCGGATGCGGCCCTTGCCGGTGATGACCAGCACCAGCCTGCGGCCCGCGGCATGAGACTTGAGGATGAAGCGGGTCAGTTCGCCCTGCGCCTGATCGAGGGTATGGCCGTGCAGGTCGAGCCTTGCCTCGGGCCGCAACCTGCCTTTGGTCATGGCCGTGAAGGCGCGGCTGTCCATCCGCAGCGCCTGTTCCGGCGCCGGGCGCTGGGCGGTCTGCGGGATGGTTTGCGAAGGGACGGCGCCGATGCGGAAGGCGGGGATCGGCTGGGGCCGGGGCTTGGCGGCGGACTTCGGCGCGGACGGTTCGGGCGCCGGGGGCAGGATGTCGGGGGGGGCGGGCCGGGGCGCATCCGGGTTCAGCGGCCGGGCGGTGCGGGCGACGGCCTGCCACAGCTCCCGCTCTTCCGGGCGCAGCGAACGCGGGCGGCGGGGCATGGTCAGCCCTCGTCCAGCAATGCGTAGGCGAGTTCGATCGGCAGCAGCGTGACCAGCCGACCCCGGTCGCGGATACGCCCGGCGGCCTCGCCCGCATCATGGCCGGTGCCGTAGAAGATATCCGCCCGCTGTGCCCCGGTGATGGCGCCACCCACGTCCTGCGCGATCATCAGCCGGTGCATCGGGGCGGCACCGTCCTTTTCGATCCAGACCGGCGCGCCCAGCGGGTGAAAGGCGGGATCGACGGCGATGCTGCGCCCGGCGGTGACCGAACGGCCCATCGCCCCCACCGGACCGCGATGCGCGGGCAGGTCGGGCAGCACCCGGAAGAACACGAAGGAGGGGTTGTGGTGCAGGAGCGCCCGCCCCTCGGCCGGGTTGCGCCGCACCCATGACCGGATCACCTGCGCCGAGACCTGATGCGGCGCATAGATGCCGCGCCGGACCAGTTCGGCGCCGATCGAGCGGTAGGGCCGGTTGTTCTTGGCGGCGTAACCGAGCCGGATCGTGCCGCCGTCGGGCAGGCGGATGCGGCCCGAACCCTGGATTTGCAGAAAGAACGCCTCAACCGGGTCTTCGAGCCAGGCGATTTCCAGCCCGCGCCCGCGCAGGAGGCCGTTTTCCTCGATCTCCTGCCTTGTGTGCCATATGTCGCCGGGGTCGAGTTCCGGCGGCGGGCGGAAGACCGGATGGGCGTAGCGGTGATCGGGGGTGAGCGATCCGCGCAGTTCGGGTTCGTAATAGCCGGTGAACAGGGCCGGGTCGTCGCCGATGCGGACCGGGCGGAAGAACAGTTCGAAAAAGCGGCGGGCGTCGGTCACATCCGCCGCAAGCGAACAAAGCGCCGACCAGTCGGGCCCGTCGAGCAGGTCGCAGGTCTCGCGGAAGGTGGCCAGCGCGGCGGCGTGATCATCGTTTTCCCAGCCGGCAAGGTCCGAAAAACGCAACATCTGCGCCTTGCCCGGACCCGCCGCCATCACCGCCGCCACCAGGGCCAGAGCGGGGCCGAAAGCACCGGCCCGCCCCATCACTCGGCGGTGGCGACGAGTTGCCAGTTCGGATCGTCGCCGCCCATCCGGCGGGCGAAGGTCCAGACGTCGCGCTGGCGCCGGATCTCGGTCGGGCTGCCCTCGACGATCTCGCCTGCGTTGTTGCGCACCGCCGAGGTCATCTCGCCGACGAAGCGGACGGTGACTTCGCCCTCGCCGCTGTCGGCGTCGAAACCCGCATCCTGCAACGCCAGTTCGCGCAGGCCGATAAAGCTGGCCTCGACGGTCAGCCCCTCCTGCTCGCGGTGTTCGATGACCGAGGCGAAGGCGTCGTAAACATCGGTGGACAGGAAGGGCCGCACCTCTTCCAGCTCGCCGTTTTCGAAGGCCATCAGGATCATCTCATAGGCGCCGCGCGCCCCGTGCAGGAATTCGCCGACGCTGAAATCCGGTTCGGCCCGCTTCATCGCCAGCAGGGCGCGGGCGGCGGGGCTGCCCTCGGGCGCGTGGTCGGTGATGTCGCGGTCCGGCCCGCCCTCGATCACCGAGAACTCGCGCCGCCGGGGCCGGTCTTCATCGGCCGTGGCCGGGTTCGGCAGCGGCGGTTTCTCGAACCCCTCGCGGGTGCCGAGGACGCTTCTGAGCTTGAGCACCAGAAACACCGCAATGGCGGCCAGCACGAGAAGTTGGATCAGGGATGAACTCATCGGAACCTCGGTCGGGGTCTGGTCGGCGGTCGGCGGGGGATTTGCCGTATGGTGATGGTATATGGCAAAGTCCACACTTATGTAAGGCGTGGGCCGGGGCAAGTCCACCGCCGACCCCGGAGATATGGAGTTGCCGATGCGGCTTTTCGCCCTTTTCGTCGCGCTTGTGCTGGCCGAGATCGCCCTGTTCATCCAGATCGGCGACTGGCTGGGGGTGTTGCCCACGCTTGCGCTGACGGTGGCGGGCGCGGTTCTGGGCGTGTTCGTCATGAACCGGGGCGGGCCTTTCGCGCTGTCCGAAGTGGCGCGCAGCGTCGATGAAATGCGCGATCCGGCGCGGCCGCTGGCGCATGGGGCGCTGGTGATGCTGGCGGGGATGCTGCTGATTCTGCCGGGGTTCCTGACCGATACGGTCGGGCTGTTGCTGCTGATCCCGGGGCTGCGCGGCTGGCTGATTACCCGGATGGGGCGACGGGTCGAGGCGGCGGGGGCGGCACGGTCCGAGGCGCACCGGAGCGGGATCGTCATCATCGAAGGCGATTACGAAGACGTGACCCCGCGGGACGGTCCGGCACCGGGGCCTGCCGACGAGGCGCGGCCGGGGGGTGATGCGCGGCGGGGCAGGTCGGGCTGGACGCGGGAATAGGCGACACGAAGCAGCCCCCTGCTATCTCCATACAAGCGGAACAGAGGGCAGCGGACGACCGCGGGGGGCCGCCGCAACCTTTGCGGTCTGGCAGTTTATGGTGCAGGTGACTCGTCGCTCAGCGCGTGTCGCAACATCGCAATAGCGGCCGCCCGTGCGGGCGGTCGTCCGCTGCCCGGCGGCGCTGGCGCGCCTTGATTCCGGGCGAAGGGATCCCGGGCGAAAGTTGTGTGCCGGACATCCCGTCCCCTGCAACCAGCACGGGCCGCGGACATTGCCGGGAATATCGGCCGAACCGATCCCGCCGTGGCGCTGCGGCATTGAGGGCCGGGCCGCTTCCTGCTAGAGACGGCCAGCCGGATTTTTCAGCAGGAGTTCGAGATGGCCGAGGCAAACGGGGGCGCGACGCCCGCCGCCGCACCGCAGATCAAGATGCAGGTGCTTTCGCAGTTTATCCGCGACATGTCCTTTGAAAACGCGATCGCGCAGAAGGGCACCCAGGGCGGAGAGGTGCAGCCCGATATCCAGGTTCAGGTCAGCCTCGACGCGAACAAGCGCCCGACCGACAATCAATACGAAGTGGTGCAGAAATACCGGATCAACGCCACCAACAAGGCGAACGGCGAGCCGATGTTCGTGCTGGAAATCGACTATGCCGGGATTTTCCATATCGAGGGCGTGCCTTCGGAGCAGATGCACCCCTTCCTGTTGATCGAATGCCCGCGGATGGTGTTTCCCTTCGTGCGCCGGATCGTGTCCGACACGACCCGCGACGGGGGCTTCCCGCCCTTGAACCTGGACATGGTGGATTTCCTCGCGCTTTACCGGCAGGAGATCGCCCGGCGGCAGCAGGCGCAGGGGGCGGAAGCCGTGCCCGAACAGCAGGCGAACTGACCTTTCCGGCCCCTGTCGGGGGCCGGTTTCAGGCCCGCTTTTTCCAGATTGCGCCGTCGCCCAGCCTTTCGACGAAGGCCGCATGGGCAGCGGCCTCATCATCGGTCAGCCGGGGCGGGAGCGGTGCGGGACGCGGGCCGGGGCGCCAGCCTTCATCCGGTTGCCGCGCTTCCTGCCGGGGGCCGGGCTTCACGGGCGCGGGGGCAAGGGCGAAGTCGGGCTGCCGCCCGCCGATCAGTTCCAGGTAAACTTCGGCCAGAAGCTCACTATCAAGCAGCGCACCGTGCTTTTCCCGCACGGAATTGTCGATGCCGAAGCGGCGGCACAGCGCGTCAAGCGTGTTCTGCGCCCCGGGGAACTTCTGCCGGGCCATCATGAGCGTGTCGATGGCACGGTCCTGCGGCAGGATCGGCAGGCCGATCGCCCGCAGTTCCGCATTGAGAAACCGCATGTCGAAGCTGGCATTGTGGATCACCAGCTTCGCGTCGCCGATGAAGTCGATGAACGCCTGACCGACCCTGGCGAAAACCGGCTTGTCGCGCAGGAAATCGTCACCGAGGCCGTGGATGGCGAAAGCCTCGGCGGGCATCGGGCGTTCGGGGTTGATATATTCGTGAAAGTTGCGGCCGGTGGGCATGTGGTTCATGAGTTCCACCCCGCCGATCTCGACGATGCGGTGGCCCTCGGCCGGGTCGAGGCCGGTGGTTTCGGTATCGAGCACGATTTCACGCATGGGGGCGGCCCCGAATATATTCGACAAGGGCCGCGACGGCGGCGCGCACCGAGTCGAGGCCAAGGGTTTCGATGATATGAGTGCTGCGGGCGCGCTTTTCCCGATCGGGCATCTGGCGGGCGAGCAGTGCCTCGAACCGTTCCGCGGTCATGCCGGGGCGGGCGAGGACACGGGCACGTTGCAACTCGGGCGGTGCGGTGACGACAAGGGTCGCGTCCATCCAGGCGTCGGCGCCGGTCTCGAACAACAAGGGCACGTCGAACACCACGATATCGGCGGCGGCGGCGGCGAGGAAGTCGACGCGGTCAGCGGCGGTGAGCGGGTGGACGATGGTTTCGATCCGGGCAAGCGCCCCGGGATCACGGGCGATCAGCGCCTTGAGTGCGGTGCGGTCAACGCCCTGTCCGGTGACCACCCCGGGGAAGGCGGCGGCCATGGGGGCGACCGCGGCCCCGCCGGGGGCATAGAGCCGGGCGACGGCGGCATCAGCATCCCAGACCGGCAGGCCCTGTTCGGTGAAAAAGCGGCCGGTTGTCGATTTGCCCATGCCGATGGAGCCGGTCAGGCCAATGCGGAACGGCACACTCATAGCCCCAGCACCGCATCGCGGGTGGCCTCATCGACCTCGGGGCGCAGGCCGAACCAGCGTTCGAACCCCGGCACTGCCTGATGCAGGAGCATCCCGAGCCCGTCCACGGTGGTGCAGCCCATCGCCTCGGCCTGTTCCAGAAGGGGGGTTCGCAGCGGGGTATAAACGATATCGGTGACCAGTGCGCGCGGATCGAGCGCGTCGAGCGGCACCCGGAAATCCGGCTTTCCGACCATGCCGAGCGCGGTGGTATTGACCACGGTGGCCGCACCTTCGAGCATGTTTCCGGCCTGCACCCAGTCATGCACCACGACACGGGCGCCGAAATCGGCCCGCAGCGCCTCGGCCCGGGGGCGGGTGCGGTTGGCGAGGCGGATCTCGGGGGTGCCGACCTCGATCAGCGCGGCGATGACGGCGCGGGCCGCGCCGCCGGCACCGAAGACCGCGGCGGGGCCTGCCGTCGGATCCCATTGCGGCGCGCCGGTACGCAGGTTGGCGATGAACCCGGAACCGTCGGTATTGTCGGCGTGCAGCTTGCCATCCTTGCGGAAGATCAGCGTATTGGCCGCACCGATCAACGCGGCACGGTCGGTGACGATATCCGCCAACGCCAGCACGCTTTCCTTGTGCGGGATGGTGACGTTCAACCCGACGAAGCCGAGTTTCGGCAGTGTGGCAAGGGCCTCGGCCAGGTCGGACTGGCTGACATTCATCGGGATGTAATGTCCGGCAAGACCGTAGCGGCGCAGCCAGTAGCCGTGCAGCCGTGGCGACAGACTGTGCGTGATCGGGCTGCCGATGACACCGGCAAGGGGAATCGGGGTGGGAGTCGCGGTCATGCGTCGATGAACCCTTTTCGGGCGAGACGATCCAGAAGCGGAACAAGCGGCAGGCCGAGGGCGGCGAACAGGTCGCCCTCGATCCGGGAGAACAGGCGGATGCCCTCGGCCTCAAGCAGGTAGCCGCCGACGCTTGCGCTGACGGTATCCGCGTTGCGTGCAAGGTAGCCGTCGAGATATGCGTCGGAAAACGCCCGCATGGTCAATCTGATCTCCCCCAGGTTCCGCCAGACCGGGCGGCCCTGATGATATAGCACGGTAGCGGTGTGAAGGCGGTGGGTGCGGCCGCGAAGGGCAAGCAACTGTGCCCGGGCTGCATCAGCATCGGCTGGCTTGCTGAAGATCGTGCCGTCGAAATCGAGGATCTGGTCGCAGCCGATCACCACGGCATCGGGATTTTTCCTGGCGACATCATGCGCCTTGGCTTCGGCCAGCGCATCGGCCTGATCGCGGGGCGGGGTGCCTTTGGCGGCAAGCCCGGCGCGGATCATCGGTTCATCGACACCCGCCGGGCAGATACGGAAAACAACGCCCGCCGAACCCAGCAGACGGGCGCGGATCGGCGAGGCGGAAGCAAGGACGAGTGGCGGCATGTGGAGTGATCTGTGGAAAGTCGCGGTTTGTTCCGGTGCTGCGGTTCGGGGCAGAATAGGCCGGGACGCGGCGGGTTTCCATCCACCATGAAACCGGGACGGACCGGGGGGAATTGTCCACCTGTTCATGACGGAACCGGCGGGCTGTGGGCGGTCGGTTTGTCGACAGGGGCGGGACAGATCGAGCGGTCTTGAAATCAGTTATTAAATATATCAACCATTTGATAAACAAATGAAAATTTCATTTTATCCGTGGCTTTTCCCAAGGTTTCCACAGGGAGTTTCCGCTTTTCCGGCCTGTGGACAGGAGCAGGCACAAGGTATGATATCCCGTTATCCGCAGGGCCAATATCATCTTCATTTCTTTCCATATTTCTATCATAGAAGAAGAAAGCAGGGCCCTGGGGCCCGAAGCGGAGGCAGGGCGATGATCGGCGGGTTTCTGGCGGGGTGGTATCCGTGGATCAAGGCGCTGCATATCGTTTCGATCATCGCCTGGATGGCCGGGCTGTTCTATCTGCCCCGGCTGTTCGTCTATCATGCGGAAGGCGGCGCCCCGGAGGTGCTGTTCCGCACCATGGAGCGGCGGTTGCTGCATGCGATCATGGTTCCCTCGATGGTGGCAAGCTGGCTGTTCGGGCTGATGCTGGTGTCGATCCCGGGTTTGGTTGACTGGGGATCGGTCTGGCCATGGACCAAGGCGGTTTCGGTGCTCGGGATGAGCTGGTTCCATTTCTGGCTGGCGGCACGGCGGCGCGACTTCGCGGCGGGGCAGAACCGGCTGAGCGGGCGGCATTACCGGATGATGAACGAATTGCCGACGGTGCTTATGCTGGTGATCGTGTTCTCGGTGGTGGTGAAGTTCTGAAGCTGTGCGGGCTTCGTTGACTTGGGGGCGGGTATTGTATAGGGCCTGTCTTGGGCCGTCCGGCCTGCGACTCCCCCTTTCTCACGACTGACGGGCCCGAACCGGGGCCTGCGATTGCGGTGACCATGATGACCCAGGAACAATTGCGCCTTGCCGATCTGAAGGCGAAATCCCCCGCCGACCTTCTGGCCATGGCCGAGGAATGGGAGATCGAGAACGCCTCGTCGATGCGCAAGGGCGAGATGATGTTCTCGATCCTCAAGGAACATGCCGAAGAGGGCTGGGAGATCGGCGGCGACGGGGTGCTGGAGGTGTTGCAGGACGGATTCGGGTTCCTGCGCTCGCCCGAGGCCAACTATCTGCCGGGTCCGGATGATATTTATGTAAGCCCCGAGATGATCCGGCAGTTCTCGCTGCGGACCGGGGATACGGTCGAGGGGGTGATCCAGGCGCCGCGCGAGAACGAGCGGTATTTCAGCCTGACCAAGCCGACGCGGATCAACTTTGACAGTCCGGAGAAGGTGCGGCACAAGGTGCATTTCGACAACCTGACACCGCTTTACCCGGATGAGCGGTTGAAGATGGAGATCGAGGATCCGACGATCAAAGACCGTTCGGCGCGGATCATCGACCTGGTGGCGCCGATCGGCAAGGGGCAGCGGTCCTTGATCGTGGCACCGCCGCGGACCGGGAAAACCGTTCTGTTGCAGAATATTGCCCATTCGATCGAGCAGAATCATCCCGAGTGTTATCTGATCGTGCTGCTGATCGACGAGCGGCCCGAGGAAGTGACCGACATGCAGCGGTCGGTGAAGGGGGAGGTGATTTCCTCGACCTTCGACGAGCCGGCGACGCGGCATGTGGCGGTGGCCGAGATGGTGATCGAGAAGGCCAAGCGGCTGGTCGAGCACAAGCGGGATGTGGTGATCCTGCTGGATTCGATCACCCGGCTGGGCCGGGCGTTCAACACGGTGGTGCCTTCGAGCGGCAAGGTACTGACCGGCGGTGTCGATGCCAATGCGTTGCAGCGGCCGAAGCGGTTCTTCGGCGCGGCGCGGAACATCGAGGAGGGCGGTTCCCTGACCATTATCGCCACGGCGCTGATCGACACCGGGTCGCGCATGGACGAGGTGATCTTCGAGGAGTTCAAGGGCACCGGCAACAGCGAGATCGTTCTGGATCGCAAGGTGGCGGACAAGCGGATCTTTCCGGCGATGGATATCCTCAAGTCCGGGACGCGGAAGGAGGAACTTCTGGTTGCGAAGGGCGACTTGCAGAAGACCTATGTGTTGCGGCGTATCCTCAACCCGATGGGGACGACGGATGCAATCGAGTTCCTGATCTCGAAGCTGAAGCAGACCAAGACCAACAGCGAGTTCTTTGATTCGATGAACAGCTAGGTTTCGGGGCACCGGGGCTCTCCCGGATGGACACGATCTATGGATACGATTTTCGCTTTGGCAACAGCCCGGGGACGGGCCGGGGTTGCGGTGGTGCGGCTGTCGGGGCCTTGTGCTTTTGCGGCGCTGGAGCGGCTGAACGGTAACCTGCCGGAACCGAGGCGCGCAGTTTTGCGGGTGCTGCGCGATGGTGACGAGATTCTGGACGAGGCGCTGGTGATTCGTTTCGAGCGGGGGGCGAGTTTCACCGGGGAGGACTCGGTCGAGCTGCATCTGCATGGCAGCCCGGCGGTGGTGTCGGCGATGCTTCGGGTGTTGGGGGAGATGCCCGGGTTGCGGATGGCCGAGCCGGGCGAGTTCACCCGGCGGGCCTTCGAGAACGGGAAGATCGATCTGGCGCAGGTCGAAGGGCTGGGCGATCTGTTGTTGGCCGAGACCGAGGCGCAGCGGCGGCAGGCGATGCGGTTGCTTTCTGGCGTGTTGGGTGAAAAGGCCGAGGTCTGGCGGGGGCAGTTGATCAGGGTGGCGGCGCTTCTGGAAGCGGTGATCGACTTTGCCGAAGAGGATGTGCCCGAGGATGTGGCGCCGGAGGTGGTGGCGCTGATCGATCCGGTGTTGGACGGGCTGCGGGCGGAGGTTGCCGGGTTCGGGGCGGCGGAGCGGATCCGCGACGGGTTCGAGGTAGCGATCGTCGGGCCGCCGAATATTGGAAAATCCACTCTTCTCAATATGTTGGCTGGGCGCGAGGCGGCGATTACCTCGGAGATTGCCGGGACAACCCGGGATGTGATCGAGGTGCGGATGGAGATGCGAGGGCTGGCGGTGACGCTGCTGGACACTGCGGGGTTGCGTGAGTCTTCGGACCGGGTGGAGGTGATCGGGATGGCGCGGGCTGTTGATCGGGCGCGCGCTGCCGATCTGCGGGTATTTCTGCTGGACGGGGACGATACTGGTTTGCCGATAGCGCCTGAGCCCGGGGATATCGTTGTTCATGGCAAGGGTGATCTGCGGGATGACGGCTTACCGTCGGTTTCCGGGCTGACGGGGGCCGGGGTTGCGGAACTGGTGGAGCGGATCGGAGAGGCTTTGGTGGTGCGGGTGGCTTCGGCTGGCACGATTGCGCGTGAGCGACACCGGAGGGCGGTTGCTGCGGCGATTCAGGCTTTGGGCTGCGCCCGCGAGGATGTATTGATGGGGACGGAATCGGAGGAACTGGCGGCCGAGAAGGTCCGGCAGGCGATTCGGGCGCTTGAATCCGTTGTCGGGCGGGTGGATGTGGAAGACTTCCTGTCGGAGATTTTCTCCAGCTTCTGCATCGGCAAATAGAGGGCTGTTTCACGTGAAACATTTTCAGGTGATCGTGATCGGTGGCGGGCATGCCGGGACGGAGGCCGCCGATGCCGCGGCGCGGATGGGCGCATCCACGGCGCTGGTTACATTGCGCCGCGATGCGATCGGTGTGATGTCCTGCAATCCTGCAATCGGTGGACTTGGCAAGGGGCATCTGGTGCGTGAGATCGATGCGCTGGACGGGATCATGGCCCGGGCGGCGGATCGGGCAGGGATCCAGTTCCGATTGTTGAACCGCCGAAAAGGACCGGCGGTGCGGGGGCCCAGGTTGCAGGCGGACCGGAAGATTTATCGTAATACGGTGCAAAGGCTTTTATCGGAACGTGACGGGTTGCAGATTGTCGAGGGAGAGGTTGTCGATCTGATCGTTCGGTCTGGCCGGGTGGCCGGGGTTGAGCTGGCCGATGGGGTGCAGATCTCGGCGGATGCGGTGATACTGACGACAGGAACGTTTCTGCGTGGGGTCATTCATATTGGGGAAAGGCGGATCGAAGGCGGGCGGATGGGCGAGGCGGCAACCAGCGGAGTTTCCGCACGGTTGAGAGAGTTGGGCCTTCCGCTTGGTCGGCTGAAGACCGGAACCCCGCCGCGGCTGGACGGACGGACGATAGACTGGGCGCAGCTGGAAATGCAGCCGGGTGATGATGAGCCGACCATGCTGTCATTCCTGCATGACCGGCCATTCGTGTCGCAGGTATCTTGCGGGATCACCCACACCAATGAGCGCACCCATGACATCATTCGTCGGAATCTGGGTCGTTCGGCGATGTATGGCGGGTATATCGACAGTGCTGGGCCCAGGTATTGTCCGTCGATCGAAGACAAGATCGTGCGGTTCTCGGACAAGGATGCGCATCAGGTTTTTCTTGAGCCGGAGGGGCTTGACGATCCGACGGTATATCCGAACGGGATTTCCACCTCGCTTCCGGAGGCTGTCCAGGAAGAATATGTGCGTTCAATCCGCGGCCTGGAGAAGGTGGAGATTGTCCAGCCGGGATATGCGATCGAGTATGATTTCATTGACCCGCGGTCGCTTCGGGCGAGTCTGGAGCTCAAGGCGCTGGATGGGTTGTATTTGGCGGGCCAGATCAATGGCACGACGGGATACGAGGAAGCGGCGGCACAAGGCGTTGTTGCCGGAATAAACGCTGCTGCACAGGTGCTCGACCGGGAAGGAATGGTTCTTGGACGGGCCGATGGATATATCGGCGTGATGATCGATGACCTCGTTACTCGGGGGGCGTCGGAGCCCTATCGTATGTTTACCTCCCGGGCAGAATTTCGGTTGTCGTTGCGGGCGGATAATGCGGATCAGCGCCTTACGCCGCTTGGGCTTCGGGTTGGCTGCGTTGGAGATCGGCGGGCGATTGTTTTTGAGCGGATGATCATTGCACTTGATGCTGCCCGCAAGGCCCTTGGGTCAGTATCTTTTACACCGAATGAGATATCGGCATCCGGATTCCAGATGCGACAGGATGGGGTGAGGCGGTCGATACTCGATCTGCTTGGTTTACAAGGAGTGGAATTTGGGCATCTCGTGACATTGTGCCCGGAGGTGTCGGAGGTTCCCCGGGACATCCTTGACCAACTTTCGAATGATGCGATCTACAGCGCTTACTTGCCAAGGCAGCAACAGGCAATCGAGTCGATCAGACAGGAAGATTCGATCAGGATCCCCCGGGATTTCGAGTATTCGTCTATCTCCGGCCTGTCCGGGGAGTTGATGCAGAAGCTGAATGCCGTACGGCCGGAATCTCTGGATCAGGCGTCACGGATCGAAGGGATGACCCCGGCGGGGCTGATGATTATCCTGTCTCGCTTGCGTCCGGCGGGTCGCAAGAAGGTTGGATCCCCATGATGGATGCCGGAGCCCGGCTTGATGGGATTGTTTCACGTGAAACAAATGCGCGACTCGAGATCCTGGCTGCGCAGCTGCGGAAATGGACGCCAGCCATAAATCTGATTTCAAAAGGCTCGGTGGCGCAACTGGAGATTCGCCATATTCTGGATTCGGCCCAGCTTTTCCGCTTTGCGCCACCGGGGAAAGGGCATTGGGCCGATCTGGGAAGTGGCGGAGGTTTTCCGGGCCTTGTCATCGCGGCAGTCGCCCATGATGAGAACCCTGCAATGCATGTGACCCTGGTAGAAAGCGATCTGCGCAAGGCCGCGTTTCTGGAGCAGACCGCAAGGGCGATGGGCGTGACAGTCCAGGTGATTGCGCAGCGGATCGAATTGCTTGACCCGCTTGATTGCACAATCCTGTCGGCCCGGGCGCTTGCCTCGCTGAACGGGCTGTGTGGTCATGCCTCAATCCATCTCAGGCGCGACGGTGTTGCGCTGTTTCCCAAGGGTCGAAGCTACCGCGATGAAATCGCCGAGGCAAAACAGAACTGGACCTTTCACCACGAGGTCCATCCAAGTATGACTGATCCCGAGGCCGTTATCCTGGCACTACGGGAAGTAAGTCATGTCTGACCTTACCGGACAGAAAGCAGCAAAGATCATCGCCATCGCCAATCAGAAGGGCGGTGTCGGCAAGACGACAACGGCCATCAACCTTGCCGCGGGGCTGGCGGAGCGAGGGTTGAAGGTCCTGCTCGTCGATCTGGATCCGCAGGGCAATGCTTCAACCGGTCTTGGTGTCGCCCTGTCCCGCCGGATCCTGACCACCTATGATCTGCTGCTGAACGAGGCCCTGCCTGGCGATATCATCCAGAAATCGACAACTGCGGGCGTATTTGTTGTGCCTTCGACAACCGATCTGTCCTCGGCCGATCTTGATCTGGTGGCCAATGAAAAGCGCAGTTTTCTGCTGCATGATGCCTTGCGTCAACCGGCCATGGCGGTGCTCGGGTTCGATGTTGTGATCATCGACTGCCCGCCCTCCCTAAATCTGCTGACGGTCAACGCCATGGTGGCGGCCCATTCGGTACTGATCCCGCTGCAAAGTGAGTTTTTCGCACTTGAGGGGCTTTCGCAACTCATGCTGACCATTCGGGAAATCCGACAGACCGCCAACCCGAACCTCAGGATCGAAGGCGTTCTGCTTACCATGTATGATGGGCGCAACAATCTGTCGCAGCAGGTCGAGGCCGATGCGCGGGAAAACCTTGGCGATCTGGTGTTCCGCACGGTGATCCCCCGCAACGTCCGGGTCAGCGAGGCGCCGTCCTACGCGCTTCCGGTGCTTGCCTATGACAGCTCGTCCAAGGGCAGCCAAGCCTATCGTGACCTGGCAAGCGAATTTCTGAATCGCCACGACAATATGATTGCACAAGGTGTGGAACCATGACGGAACGCAAGACGGAACGGCGCGGATTGGGACGCGGGCTTTCCGCATTGATGGCGGATTTTGCACCGGAGGCAGGATCCGAACAGGCCCCGGCCGCACCCGATGCGACTGTCCCGGTCGAGCGCCTCTTTCCAAACCCCGACCAGCCCCGCATCGACTTTTCAGAAACCGCCCTGGATGAGCTGGCAGCATCGATCCGCGAGCGCGGCATCATCCAGCCGATTATCGTCCGCAAGCAGAAAGATGGGGCGGGTTACCAGATTGTTGCGGGTGAGCGTCGCTGGCGGGCGGCCCAGATGGCGCAACTGCATGATGTTCCGGTCATTATCCGTGACTATTCTGACGCCGAAGTTCTTGAAGTCGCAATTATCGAGAACATCCAGCGTGCCGACCTGAATCCGGTCGAGGAGGCGTTGGGTTATCGGCAGCTTCTGGAACGTTTCGGCCATACGCAGGAAAAACTTGCCGAGGCGCTTGGAAAAAGCCGCAGTCACGTTGCGAATCAGCTCCGCCTGCTCTCTCTGCCCGAGGAGGTGATCAGGCATCTGCGCGAGGGTCGGTTGACGGCGGGCCATGCGCGCGCCCTGGTCACTGTGCCCAATGCGGCCGAAATTGCCCGGAAGGTGATCGCCAAGGGCCTCACTGTCCGCCAGACCGAGGATCTCGCCCGTAAGGTCCAGACTGGTCCGGCAAAGGGAAGGTCGCGGCGCGAGGTGCCAGAGAAAGACGCCGATACCCGTTCACTCGAAGCCGATCTTTCGGCAAGTCTCGGCATGGCCGTGACGATCAAGCATGAGCCCGGTGGTGAAAGCGGTGTGATTTCCGTGCGTTACAATACGCTTGATGATCTTGATATGCTGTGCCAGGTGCTCTCTGTGGCCTCGCGCGATTTTACGCCCTGATCGCGCCTGAAGCAGTTTCAGAAAAAGTCGATAGCCTTCTCGGTTCGAAATCGAGAAGAACAATGGCTTGGAGCCTTTCGTGTTTTGATTGAATAAACACGAAAGGTTCTAGCCGCCAATAAGTTCCCGTAGGATCGCGTTCAGAACAAGCCGCCCGGCCGGTGTCACGGTGATCTGTCCTGATGAAAGCGCAACAAGCCCGTATCCCGCAAGCTGTTCCAGCTTTGCCGTGACTTCGGGCTTGGCAAGATGGCTTTCCAGTCCGTCGGTCGCAAGCCCACTGCTTAGCCGCAACCCCATCATGATCCGCTCGGCAATCCGTTCTTTACTGCTCAACCGGCTACGGATCAGTTCGCCGCTGCCGTGCCCTTCTACTGCCCGAAGCCACCCTTCCGGTGAACGGACTGCCTCGGTGGCGAACTGACCGCCCATCAGGTCCAGCCTGCCATGCGCGCCGGGCCCGATCCCGGCGTAATCGCCCCCGTTCCAGTAGATCAGGTTGTGTCGGCTTTCCTGCCCCGGAACAGCGTGGTTCGATATCTCATAGGCGGGCAGTCCGGCCGCATCGCACAGCGCCTGCGTCAGTTCATACATATCCGCCGACAGGTCTTCGGCAGGAAGGCCGCGCAACCGCCCCGCCCGGTGCCGATCGCCGAAGGCGGTCCCGTCCTCGATCGTCAGTTGGTAAAGTGACAGATGACCGGTGCCCAGCGCCAACGCCTGTTGCAACTCCGCCTTCCACTCTGCCAGCGTCTGATGCTGCCGCGCATAGATCAGGTCGAAACTGACCCGCTCAAAACAGCTTCGTGCAATTTCCAGCGCGGCCAGCGCTTCGGCCGATGAGTGCAGCCTCCCCAGGCGCCGCAGGTGTCCATCATCAAACGATTGTATTCCCATGGAAACCCTGTTGACGCCGGCCGCGTGATATCCCGCGAACCTCCCGGCCTCGACCGAGCCCGGATTGGCCTCCAGCGTGATTTCCAGATCGTTGGCGCAGGGCCATTCTGCCCGCACTGCCTCCAGAATTGTTGAGACCAGTTCCGGTTGCATCAACGATGGGGTGCCCCCACCGAAGAACACGGTATTCACCGTCCAACCAGTGGTTTCCTGGCCCACCCGGCGTATTTCCGCCAGATAGGCTGCGGCCCAACGGCGCTGATCCACCTGCCGCGCCACATGGCTGTTGAAATCGCAATAGGGGCATTTCGATTCGCAGAACGGCCAGTGGAAATAAAGCCCGAACCCCCGGGGTCGCCAGACCATCTTCTCAGCCCCGCATCGCGGTGACTTCGATCTCGACCAGCATTTCCGGCCGGATCAGCCCGGCGATCACCATCGTCGCCGCAGGCCGGATCTCGCCCAGTTCCGCTGCCAGAACCGGGGCGATCTCCCCGACCAGCGCCCGATCGGTCAGCGTATACTGCACCCGCACGATATCCCCCATGGCGAACCCGGCCTCCGCCAGCACCGCCCGGATGGTGGCGAAACAGTTCCGCGCCTGTGCCGTCGCGCCCGCGGGTATGTCCATCGTCATGTAATCATATCCCGTCACACCCGAGACGAAGCAGAAATCGCCCTGCACCACCGCCCGCGAATAGCCCATGCTGCGCTCGAAGGGCGAACCGGTCGAGATGCGTTTCACGTGAAACATCCTTCGATGAGCTTGCGAAACGCATCCGCCCGGTGGCTGATCCGGTTCTTTTCCCAACGGTTCATCTCGCCAAAGGTCAGATCATAACCGTCGGGGAGGAAGATCGGATCGTAGCCATGCCCCTGATCGCCCCGCATCGGCCAGACAATCTCGCCCGAGACGGAACCTTCGAACACCTCGTCATGCCCGTCCGGCCAGGTGAGAACCAGCGTGCAGCAGAACCGCGCGCGCCGGGGAGAGGGCGCCCGCGCTGCTTCCAGTTCCGCCCAAACCCGCCCCATCGCCATGCCGAAATCCCGGCCTGCGGGCGTCTCGGCCCAGTCGGCGGTATGTACCCCGGGCGCCCCGCCCAGGGCCTCGACCTCGATCCCCGAATCATCGGCCAGCGCCGGCAGGCCGGAAGCCAGCGCCGCCGCATGGGCCTTGATCCGGGCATTTCCGACAAAGGTTTCTTCGGTCTCCGCAGGCTCGGGCAACCCGAGATCGTCTGCGGAAATAACTGAAATATCAAATGATATCAATAGATTAGAAATTTCTTCCAGCTTGCCCCGGTTGTGGGTCGCCACCAAAAGCCGCCGCTCGTCGAACCGCCGCCTCACAGTGCCGCCCGCTGCGCCGCGACCAGCGCCGCGACCCCCGCCTCGGCCAGATCGCCCAGGGCCGTCATCTCGGCCCGCGAAAAGGTGGCGCCCTCGGCCGACATCTGAACTTCGACCAGCCGCCCGGCCCCGGTCATCACGAAATTCCCGTCGGTCCCGGCCACGCTGTCCTCGGCATAGTCGAGATCGACCACCGCCTGCCCGCCATAGATACCGCAGGATACGGCCGCAACATGATCAAGCATCGGGTCCGACGTCACCACCCCGGCCTTCAGCAGGCGGTTCACCGCCAGCCGCAAGGCAACCCAGCCGCCGGTGATCGCGGCACAACGCGTGCCGCCGTCGGCCTGGATCACGTCGCAATCCACCACGATCTGCTTCTCGCCCAACGCCGCGCGATCCACCCCGGCCCGCAACGCCCGCCCGATCAGCCGCTGGATCTCCACCGTCCGGCCCTGCTGCTTGCCCACGGCCGCCTCGCGCCGGTTGCGGGTGTTGGTCGCCCGCGGCAGCATCCCGTATTCCGCCGTCACCCAGCCCAGCCCGGTGCCCTTGAGGAAGGGCGGCGTCTTCTCCTCGATCGAGGCGGTGCAGAGCACATGCGTATCGCCCATCCGGATCAGGCACGAACCCTCCGCATGTTTCACCACTCCGGTCTCGATCGACACCGGCCGCATTTCGTCAAGTTTCCGTCCCGAAGGCCGCATCGCGCCATTCCCTCTGTCTGCCATCCCGCCTGTTATCGCCTGCCCCGGCCCTGGCGCAACCCCGATCCACCGCCGATCCGGCCCTGCCGCATTGACCTTTCCGTGCGGCGTTCCTTAATGTGCCTTGCCCTTTCGGAAATCCACGACCATGAACGACCAGTCGAAAATGCTCTCGGAACTCAACGACCGCTCGCGCGAGGTCTTCCGCCGCGTGGTCGAAGGCTATCTGAAGTCCGGCGATCCCGTGGGATCCCGCACTCTGACCCGAAGCATGAGCGAAAAGGTCTCGGCCGCCACTATCCGCAATGTGATGCAGGATCTCGAATACCTCGGCCTGATCGGCAGCCCGCATGTTTCGGCCGGGCGCATCCCGACCCAACAGGGGTTGCGGATGTTCATCGACGGCTTTCTTGAGATCGACACCATCGACGCCACCGACCGCGAAAAGATCGACGCGACCCTTGGCCGCAACGACCGTGACGTAACCGGAACGCTCGACCAGATCGGCGCGGCGCTTTCCGGAATCACCCGGGGCGCCAGTCTCGTCCTTGCTCCCCGTCATGAAGAGGCGCCGATCCGCCATATCGAATTCGTCGCCCTCGGGGCGGGCCGGGCGCTGGTGGTGCTGGTCTTTGCCGATGGCCATGTAGAGAACCGCGTTTTCACCCCGCCCCCCGGCCAGACGCCCTCCTCGATGCGCGAGGCGGCGAATTTTCTCAACGCGCTGGCCGAAGGGCGCACCCTTTCCGACCTGCGCCGCTCCATGGTGGCCGAGGTCGCCCGCCGCAGGCAGGAGATCGACAGCATCGCCCGCGATCTGGTCGAAAGCGGCCTCGCGGTCTGGGAAAACGCGGGCGAAACCCATGAACGGCTGATCGTCCGCGGCCGTTCGAATCTCCTGCCCGGCACCGATGAGGCCGAGGAACTCGACCGCATCCGCAGCCTGTTCGACGACCTCGAACGCAAGCGCGACATCGCCGAATTCCTCGAACTCACCGAGGGGGGCGAAGGCGTGCGTATCTTCATCGGTTCCGAGAACAAGCTTTTTTCGCTTTCGGGCTCCTCTTTGGTCGTTTCACCCTATATGAACGCGGACCGGAAGATCGTCGGCGCGGTCGGCGTGATCGGCCCGACCCGGCTCAACTATGGCCGGATCGTGCCGATCGTGGACTATACGGCCCAGCTCGTCGGTCGTCTGATCGCCGATCGTGGAAACGGATGAAGGCATGACGCAACAGAACAGCAGGCAAGACGGGCCCGGCGGCGCAGACCCGAACCGGACCCCGGACCACCCGGAAAAGGAAGATATCGTGCAGGACCAGTCCCAGACAGCTTTCTCCGAAACCGAAGCCGAGGACGGCTTCGCCAGCCCCGAGACCGAGATCGAGACGCTGCGCGCCGAGCGTGATGAATTCCGCGACCGATTCATGCGCGCCATTGCCGAGGCCGAGAACGCCCGCAAGCGCGCCGACCGCGACCGGCGCGAGGCCGAGCAATACGGCAGCTCCCGCCTCGCCCGTGATCTGTTGCCGGTGCATGACAACCTGCGCCGTGCGCTCGACGCCGTGGCCGAGGACCAGCGCGCCAGTGCCGCCGGTTTCATCGAGGGCGTGGAACTCACGCTGCGCGAACTGCTCGGCGTGATGGAAAAGCACGGCATCACCCAGGTGTCGGCCCGGCCGGGCGATACCTTCGACCCGCAACTGCATCAGGCGATGTTCGAAGCCCCGGTGCCTGGCACGAAGGCGGGTGAGATCATCCAGGTCATGGCCGAAGGCTTCCTGCTGCACGACCGCCTGCTGCGCCCGGCGCAGGTCGGCGTTTCCTCGACCCCGGCGTCCTGAAGAGGGAGAGCGCCGGAGGACCCCCTTCCGAAGCGAACGACCCGGCCACAGCCTCCCGCAGGGCGCGCTTCAGCGCACCGCTCCCCCGCCCATACCTCGACCGCTACTCCCGATCCGCCAGCAGTTCCCGCAGTTCATAGACCAGCCGCAGCGCATCCAGCGGCCGCAGCTCGTCGGGATGCACCTCGCGCAGCCGCTCCTCGACCGCCGAGGGCTGCGGGGCAGGGGCCGCGCGCGCAGGGGCCGCGGCCACGGCCGAGAACAGCGGCAGGTCGTCGATCAGCGCCGCCGGCCGGGCGCCGCGTCCCTCGCGCTCGCCGGTCTCCAGCGCCTCCAGCACCTCGCGCGCGCGTTCGACCACCGGGGCGGGCAGCCCGGCCAGCCGTGCCACCTGCACCCCGTAGGACCGGTCCGCCGCGCCCCGCCGTACCTCGTGCAGGAAGATCACCTCGCCTTCCCATTCCCGCACGCTGACGGTGGCGTTTTCCACCCCGTCCAGCCGCGCCGAAAGCGCCGTCATCTCGTGGTAATGGGTGGCGAACAGGGCGCGGCAGCGGTTCACCCCGTGCAGATGCTCCATTACCGCCCAGGCGATCGACAGCCCGTCATAGGTCGCCGTGCCGCGCCCGATCTCGTCGAGGATCACCAGCGCCCGGTCGTCGGCCTGGTTCAGGATCGCCGCCGTTTCCACCATCTCGACCATGAAGGTCGAGCGCCCCCGCGCCAGATCGTCAGAGGCGCCCACCCGGCTGAAAAGCTGGCTTACCAGTCCGATCCGCGCCCGCCGCGCCGGAACGAAAGACCCGACCTGTGCCAGCAGCGCGATCAGCGCGTTCTGCCGCAGAAAGGTCGATTTCCCCGCCATGTTCGGTCCGGTCAGCAGCCAGATCGCCGGGGTTCCGCCCGTGGTCAGCCCGCAGTCGTTCGCCACGAAGGGCGCACCATCGCGGCGCAGCGCCTGTTCCACCACCGGGTGCCGTCCGCCCTCGATCTCGAAGGCACGGCTGTCATCGACTTCCGGCGCCGCCCAATCGGCTTCGACCGCCAGTTCCGCCAGCGCGCAGCCAAGGTCGATCTCCGCCAGCGCCCGCGCCGCCGCCCCGACCGGCCCGGCCGTGGCCAGAATTGCCGTGCGCAGCCCCTCGTAATGTCGCTTCTCGATCTCCAGCGCCCGGTTGCCTGCGTTCAGGATGCGGGTTTCCAGTTCTGACAGTTCGACCGTGGCGAAGCGCACCTGATTGGCCGTGGTCTGCCGGTGGATGAAGCGTTCCGACAGCGGCGGCCGCATCATCCGTTCGGCATGGGTCGCGGTGGTCTCGATGAAATAGCCCAGCACGTTGTTGTGCCTGATCTTCAGGCTGGCGATTCCGGCCTCGGCCGCATAGTCGGCCTGCATCCGGGCGATCACGCCGCGCCCCTCGTCGCGCAGCGCCCGGGTCTCGTCGAGGTCGGCGTCGTGCCCGGCGGCGATGAACCCGCCGTCGCGGGCCAGAAGCGGCGGCTCCGCCACCAGTGCCGCCTCCAGCAGCCCGACCAGTTCCCGGTGTCCGTCCAGCGCCCGCACCGCCTCCGCCAGCATCTCGGGCATGTCCCCGGCGTCAAGCCGCGCCGCCACCTCGCCCGCCTGCACCAGCCCGGCCCGGATCGCCGTCATGTCGCGCGGCCCGCCCCGGTCCAGCGCCAGCCGCGACAAGGCCCGGTCCATGTCCGGCACCCGCCGCAGCGCCGCCCGCAGCGCCTCGCGCAATGCGCCCTGCCCGACCAGAAACCCGACCGAAGCCAGCCGCGCCCGGATCACCGGAAGGTCGCGCGACGGGCTTGCCAGCCGCCGCTCCAGCAGCCGTGCCCCCGCCGCCGTCACCGTCCGGTCGATACAATGCAGAAGCGAGCCCTCGCGCCCGCCGGTCAGGCTCGTGGTCAGCTCCAGATTGCGCCGGGTCGCGGCGTCGATCTGCATCAGCCCCCCGGCCTGCTCGCGCTGCGGCGGCCGCAGCAGCGGCAGCTTGCCCCGCTGGGTCAGTTCCAGGTAATCGACGATCGCCCCCAGCGCCGACAGTTCCGCCCGGCCGAAGGCGCCGAAGGACTCCATCGTCCCCACCCCGAACAGTGCACACAGCCGCTTGTCAGCCGAGGCCGAGTCGAAACTCGCCCGCGCCAGCGGTGTCAGCGCCGCGCCCGCCTCGCCCCCGATCTGGTCGATTTCCGGCTCCGCCGCTTCGCTCAGCAGCAGTTCGCGCGGGCCAAGCCGTGCCAGTTCCGGCCCCAGCCGCACCCGGGTGCAGGGCATGGCATGAAACGCCCCGGTCGAGATATCGACCCAGGCCAGCGCGCCTTCGCCCCGCACCTCGGCGAAGGCGCAAAGGTAGTTGTGCCGCCGTGCGTCCAGCAGGCTGTCTTCGGTCAGCGTCCCCGGCGTGACCAGCCGCACCACGTCACGCCTGACCACCGCCTTGTAGCCGCGCTTTTTCGCCTCGGCCGGGTCTTCCATCTGTTCGGCGATGGCGACGCGAAAGCCCTTGCGGATCAGCGCCAGCAGATGGCCTTCGGCCGAATGGACCGGCACGCCGCACATGGCGATATCCTCGCCCAGATGCTTGCCGCGTTTTGTCAGCGCGATGTCCAGCGCCGCCGCGGCCTGAACCGCGTCGTCGAAGAACATCTCGTAGAAATCGCCCATCCGGTAGAACAGGATCGCCCCCGGATAGCGGGCCTTGATCTCCAGATATTGCGCCATCATCGGCGTGACGGTCTCGGCTGTCATCCCGGCTCCCGGCCCCATGCGCATCCCGCCCCCTTTCTAGTGATCGCCCGCGCGAAAGGGAACCGCGCGCCGCATGCCCCGCGCACCACGGTTGAGTCGCCGCCCCCGGCCCGTTAAGGAACCAGGGAGAGCCAGGGAGGGCCATAGATGCCGAGAACCAGAATCACCCCGGAAGAGGCACTCGCCTATCATCTTGAGCCGTACCCGGGGAAATACGACATCGTGGCCTCGACCCCCATGGCCACCCAGCGCGACCTCAGCCTGGCCTATTCCCCCGGCGTGGCCTTCCCGGTCGAGGCGATCGCCGCCAATCCGGAAACCGCCTATGACTACACCGTCAAGGGCAACATGGTCGCCGTGGTCACGAACGGAACCGCGATCCTCGGGCTGGGCAACCTCGGCGCGCTGGCTTCCAAGCCGGTGATGGAGGGCAAGGCGGTTCTGTTCAAGCGGTTCGCCGACGTCAACGCCATCGACATCGAGCTTGACACCGAGGACAGCGAGGAGATCATCAAGGCCGTCCGCCTCATGGCCCCCACCTTCGGCGGGGTGAACCTTGAAGACATCAAGGCGCCCGAGTGTTTCATCATCGAGCAGCGCCTGAAAGAGATCATGGACATCCCGGTGTTCCATGACGACCAGCACGGCACGGCGGTGATCTGCGCCGCCGGGCTCATCAACGCGCTGGAACTGTCCGGCAAGAAGATCGGCGACGTGCGCATCGTCGTCAACGGCGCCGGGGCCGCCGGAATCGCCTGTCTCGAACTGCTGAAGTCGATGGGCGCGCAACACGACAACTGCATCATCTGCGACACCAAGGGCGTGGTCTGGCAGGGTCGGACCGAAGGCATGAACCAGTGGAAATCGGCCCATGCCGCCCGCACCGATGCCCGCAGCCTCGAAGATGCGATGAGGGGCGCGGATGTATTCCTCGGCGTCTCGGCCAAGGGCGCGGTGACGCAGGAAATGGTGATCTCCATGGCCGACAACCCGGTCATCTTCGCCATGGCCAACCCCGACCCGGAAATCACCCCGGAAGAAGCCCACGCCGTCCGCCCCGACGCCATCGTCGCCACCGGCCGCAGCGATTATCCGAACCAGGTCAACAACGTCCTCGGGTTTCCCTACCTGTTCCGCGGTGCGCTCGACATCCACGCCCGCGCGATCAACGACGAAATGAAGATCGCCTGCGCCCATGCGCTTGCCCGCCTCGCGCGCGAGGATGTGCCGGATGAGGTCGCCATGGCCTACGGCCGGAAGCTGAACTTCGGCCGCGACTATATCATCCCGACGCCCTTCGACCCGCGGCTGATCCACGTCGTTCCACCCGCGGTGGCGAAGGCGGGGATGGACACCGGCGTCGCCCGCCGCCCGATCATCGACATGGCGGTCTATGAGCTCAGCCTCAAGTCGCGGATGGACCCGACCGCAAGCATCCTTCAGGGTATCCACGCCCGCGCCCGCCAGGCCCAGGCCCGGATGATCTTCGCCGAGGGCGACGACCCCCGCGTGCTGCGCGCCGCCGTCGCCTGGCAGCGCGCCGGGCTGGGCAAGGCGCTGGTCGTGGGGCGCGAGGGCGACGTGAAGGAAAAGCTCGAAGCCACCGGCCTCGGCGACGCGGTGCGCGAGCTGGAGGTGGTGAACGCCGCCAACACCCGCCATCTCGACACCTACAAGGATTTTCTCTATCGCCGCCTTCAGCGCGACGGCTTCGACCGGCACGATATCCACCGCCTCGCCGCCCGTGACCGGCATGTGTTCTCGGCGCTGATGCTGGCGCATGGCCATGGCGACGGGCTGGTGACCGGGGCCACCCGCAAGTCGGCGCATGTGCTCGACCTGATCAACCATGTCTTCGACGCAAGGGCCGAGGACGGGGCCGTTGCCGTCACCGCGCTGCTCTACAAGGGGCGGATCGTGCTGGTGGCCGACACGCTGGTCCACGAATGGCCGGACGAGGCCGATCTGGCCCATATCGCCGTCAAGGCCGCCGGGGTCGCCCGCAACCTCGGGCTGGAACCCCGGGTGGCCTTCGTTTCGTTCTCGACCTTCGGTTATCCGATCTCGGAACGGGCCGCCAAGATGCACGGTGCGCCCAAGGTGCTGGACAGCAGAAAGGTCGATTTCGAATACGAAGGCGAGATGACCGTCGATGTCGCGCTGAACCCCGAGATCATGGCGCAATACCCGTTCTGCCGTCTCTCCGGCCCGGCCAACGTGCTGGTCGTGCCCGCCCGCCATTCCGCCTCGATCTCGGTCAAGCTGATGCAGGAAATGGCCGGGGCCACGGTGATCGGCCCGATCCTGACCGGAGTCACCAGCCCGATCCAGATCTGCTCGACCGGCTCGACCGTGAACGACATTCTCAATATGGCGGTGATGGCCGCCTGCAAGATCGGCTGAGCGGGACGGGGCGGCTCAGCCGCCGTCCAGCAGGCCGGCGACCCAATGCGGCACCGTCTCGCTCGCGGGGCCATAGAGCGCGTCGTCGAAGGCGTCGGCCCGGGCCGAGGGTTCGAGATTGATCTCGACCGTCCGTGCCCCTGCCGCCCGGGCCTCGCCCACAAGGCCCGCCGCCGGATAGACCTGCCCGGAACTGCCGATCACCGCGAACAGCCCGGCGCGGGCGACGGCGGCGGCGATCCGGTCCATGTGATAGGGGTATTCGCCGAACCAGACGATGTCGGGCCGGGTCGCGGTTTCGCCGCAGCGCGGGCAGCGGTCTGTCGGCCGCATTTCGCGCGGGGCATCCCAGCGGTGGGCGCAGGCGGCGCAGAGCGCGCGGGCAAGTCGGCCGTGCATGTGGATCACGCCCGTGGAGCCCGCCCGTTCGTGCAGGTCATCGACATTCTGGGTGATCAGCACCACCTCGCCCGGCCAGTCGCGCCCCAGCCGGGCCAGCGCATGGTGCGCGGGGTTGGGCGCGGCATCCAGACAGTTGGCGCGGCGCAGGTTGTAGAAGGTATGGACCTGTGCCGGATCGGCGGCGAAAGCCTCGGGCGTGGCCAGTCTTGCCGGATCGAACCGGGCCCAGATCCCGCCCTTGTCGCGGAACGTCCCCAGCCCGCTTTCGGCCGAGACCCCGGCCCCGGTCAGGATGACGACAGGTTCGGCCATGGCGATCCGTCCTTTTGCTTCGCCCGGCAAGAATGGGCAATGTCAGAAGACCGTATTGGTGGGTCGGGAGGCGGGGCCGTCAAGAGCGCGGCTCTCGCCCAAAGTGCCCAGCCCGGAACGGCCGCGTCAGCGGCCCGGGCAGCGGCCGACCGCTCCTGCAACGTTTCACCATGCACAAGCGTCGGGGTGCTCGGCACCATAAACTGCCAGATGACAATCGTTGCAGCGGCCACCCGCGGCCGTCCGCTGCCCTCTGTTTCGCAATACGGCCATGTCTCTGCCGACGCCCCCTGAAAATGGAACGACCCGGCCGTGGGGCCGGGTCGTATCCCTGTTTCGCAATCGGCCGTCACGGTCAGTGCAGCCGCTGGCCCACTTCCTCGATCGAGGTTTCGATCAGCGCGCTGGCGTTTTCCGCGGTCATCTGTTTCGCCAGCAGGTCGCCCGCCGCCGCCACGGCCACCTTCACCGCCTGATCGCGAACCTCGCGCACCGCGGCGGCTTCGGCCGAGGCGATCCGGTCTTCCGCCGCCTGCAACCGCCGGGCGATGGTGGTCTGAAGGTCGGCGCGGGCCTGATCGGCCGCGGCCATCGCATCCTCGCGCGCCGCCGCCACGATCCGGTCGGCCTGCTCCTGCACCTCGCGCTGGCGGCGCTCGTAGCTGTCGAGCAGGGCCTTCGCCTCGTCCCGCAGGGATTTGGCCTCGTCGAGGTCGGCCTTGATCTTCTCGGCCCGCTTGTCGAGCATCCCGCCGAGAAGGCCCGGAACCTTGAAATAGACCAGTACGCCCACGAACAGCAGGAAGGAGATCGCCACCACCAGATCGGTGTTGCGCAGCGAGAAGAACGGGTAGTCCCCGGCAGCAAGCGCCGGGGAGGCCGCGAAACCGCCTGCGGCGGCAAGGGCCAGCCTGTGCATCATCCGCATCGTCCTACCCTTTCATCCGGGCGGTGACCGCGGCGTTCACGCTGCGGGCATCGGCCTTGCCGCCGAGCGCGGCGACGATTTCCTTCGCGGTGTCCTTCGCCACCTCGGCCACGCTTTCCAGCGCCGAGTCGCGGATCGCGGCCACGGCACGCTCCGATTCCGCCGAACGGGCGGCGATCTCGGCATCGGCCTTTTCGACCGCCACGTCCAGATCGGCCTGGATCGCGGCGCGGGTCTCGGCGGCGATGCGGCCAGCCTCGGCGCGGGCCTCGGCCAGCGCGCGGTTATAGGCGGCCTCGGCCTCCTGCGCCTTCTGCTTCAGCTCCTCGGCCGCGGCCAGGTCGTTGGTGATCGTGCCCTTGCGCTCGGCCAGAATCGCCCCGATCCGGGGCAGCGCCACGCGCGACAGAAGCAGGTAGATCACCGTCAGCGACACCAGCAACCAGAAAATCTGGTTGGGAAAGGTCGAGAAATCGAGCTGCGGCAACCCTGTGGCCTGACCGGCGGCCTGAGCTTCCGTTGCCATGTCGTCCTCCTGAAACTGGGGCTGAAACCGGGGTCAGGGCCGGGCGGGGCATCCGCGCCCCGGCCCGTCCATCCATGCGATCCCCGGGATCAGACCGCGAACATCAGCAGAAGGGCGATCAGGAACGAGAAGATGCCCAGGGCTTCGGCAAAGGCGATGCCGACGAACAGCGTGGCCAGCTGGCCGGGGGCCGCCGAGGGGTTGCGCAGGGCACCGGCAAGGTAGTTCCCGGCAATGTGGCCCACACCGATCCCGGCGCCACCGAGACCGATCGTCGCAAGACCGGCGCCGATGAATTTACCCATTTGAACGAGTTCGCCTTCCATGATGTGCTCCTCTGGATTGGAATGGCTTGGATTTGGATCGGACCGGCGTCAGTGGCTCGGATGCAGGGCATCCTTGAGATAGACGCAGGTCAGAATGGTGAAGACGTAGGCCTGCACGACGGCGACCAGCAGTTCGAGGCCGAAGATCGCGGTGATCGCAACGATGGGCAGGACCGAACCCACCCCCATCACGGCGGCAAAACCGGCAAAGACCTTGACCACCGCGTGGCCCGCAAGCTGGGTGCCCGCAAGACGGACAGAATGGCTGACCGGCCGCACGAAGTAGGAGATCAGTTCGAGCAGCGCCAGGATCGGCCGCAGCGCCAGCGGCGCCGACGAGACCCAGAACAGTTTGAGAAAACCGATGCCGTGCTTGACGAAACCGACCACCGTGACGGTGAGGAACACCATCAGCGCCATCGTCGCCGTCACCGCGATATGCGAGGTGGTGGTGAAGCTGAACGGGACGAGGCCCAGCATGTTGGCAAAGATGATGAACAGGAACAGCGTCATGACATACGGGAAAAAGCGCACGGCATCCTTGCCCGCGACTTCCTCGACCATGTTGTGGATGAAGCCGTAAACCAGTTCCGCCATCGACTGCCCGCGCGTGGGCACCAGTTCCCGGCGGCGGGTGGCCAGCACCATCAGCGCGGTGACGACCAGAATCCCGATCACCATCCACAGCGTGACGTTGGTCGGCGTATACCACATCACCGGCCCGTCCCCGAACAGGGGCTTTACGATGAACTGATCCATCGGCTTGATCGCAAGCCCGCCGTTTTCCGCTGCCACCTTCCGTCCCTCTCGTCCTCGGCGGGCTGTCCCGCCGCGTTATCCTTTCCGGTCGCCGTCCGGCGCGGTGTCGCCGCGCATCGAACGGGCCGTCGCCAGCATCGTCCGCACCCCGGCCGCGAAGCCCAGCAGGACGAAGATGACCATGAACGCCGGCATCGTGCCCAGCGCCCAGTCGATCCCGTAGCCGATGGCCAGCCCGACCGCCATGCCCGTCACCAGTTCGATCACCATCCGCCAGGCCAGTTCGCCCTGATGCAGGCGCTGCTGTCCGGCGGGCGGCGGACGGATCTCGCCCTTCGCCCTGGCGATCCGTTCCTCAAGACGTTTCAGCGCCTCGGGGTCTGGTTCTTCGGCCATGACGGGCCTCACATCGGTCGGCTTCATCGACCGGGCGCAACCTATTGTTCACCCTTCGGTGAGTCAAGCGCCCATCTCTGCGCTGCGGAAAGATCCATGCAATTGATATAAAATGGTTTTTATTAGTGTGCCGCCGTGAGGCGAACCGCGGGCGCCGCCGGGGCATATTCAACCGGATGGTTGAGTTTTTGCCGGGGTGGTGGGCGGGATCGCCCATCCTACGGGACCGCACCTTTGCGCAACAGAGGGCGGCGCCCGTCCGCGGGTGGGCGCTGCAACGGTTATGGTCTGGCAGTTTATGGTGCAGGTGACTCCTCGCTCAAATCCTGCGCAAACATCGAAAGAGCGCCCGCCCGGGGCAACTGTGGAGATCATGCGGGCCTGAAGGGCTGGCCATCGCGCAGGATGGCATTGGCGATGGTAAGGATCTTCCGGGCGATGGCGATCACGATGACCTTGCCCGGCTTGGTTCTTTCGCGCAGCCGTTCGGCCGCCCCGCCGAACAGATGCGGGTGGCGCAGCGCGG
>Ga0172382_10001211_pt1 | contig 46938 bp, 39 predicted proteins | sample Leawel138RmetaG_FD_122245 | JGI IMG/M metagenome (GOLD analysis project Ga0172382, IMG submission 122245) | Leachate microbial communities from a municipal landfill in Southern Ontario, Canada - Leachate well 138R metaG | ecosystem: Engineered > Solid waste > Landfill > Unclassified | place...
CTTGACAGACCATGTGCAGGCTGATGGCGTGGCTTGGGCGCGTTGGCGCAGCCCAATCGATGTGACATGGCGTGGCTATGCCGGTATGAGGCGTGCTTCGGATGTGAGGGTCACGGAATCAGGCTTGGCGCCAGCCTGCACCGGCGTCGGCAAGGTCATTTTTTTGGCGAATGCCGACGTGACGCGGGTATCTGAATTGCTGGCGCGGCCTGCGCCCGCACCGTCATAGATATTGCTGCCCCAAGTGTAGACCTCGCGATCTGCAGTCAGTGCCATGACGGCACCGATACCGCCCGCGCTGGCCTGGCCGCGTACGGCGATAACGTTGTCAAGGTCGGGGTTACCGATGGCATCGGTCTGGACCTTGTGCCAACCGTTGTCAGTCGTCGCTGAACCGCCATCCCCATGCAGATCCGATGAGCTGCTGGGAGTCAGCACCCAAACGTTGCCATTGGCGACGATGGCCAGGAACTGGTACGAGGCAAACAGCAGTGCCACATCGGTGGCATCGACCCCGGCGGGCAAACTCAAAGTGGTTGCATGCACATCAGCGCCGCTGGTGAAACCAGTGGCCAGCACCGTGCCTTGACTACCCCAGGCATAGAACTTGCCGTCATCCCCCAGAGCCACCGTCTGGTGACTGGTGGTGGCGCTGCCGGTAGTCACCAACAAGGGTTTGACGTCTGGGAAAGCATCGCCAATATTGGTGCCGCCGACTGGGCTGCTGCCCATGATGCTGCGGGGCGGCGCGATGTTGGTGGTTCCTCCCATCTGTTGTCCCCAGCCGGCCCAGCCACGGTCGTCGGCCAGCTGCGCTGTGGTCTGGTGGAACGAGCTGGACAGAATATCGTAGAGCTTGTCCGGGTCGCAGGTGCCACCGGCAGCCTGCGCCAGCGGTGCAGCCATCAGCATGGCACTGGCCAGGCCTGCTGCCAGAACCTGCCGGCCCAGGCCCATTCTGCGCGTCGCCGCAGCAGGCCACTGCGACAACAGCCGCTGCAAATCGCCGGGGCCATCACCGGGTCGGCCCGAACTCACATCATAAATACCTGACATCCGGTTTCTTCCTCGAGACAAGAATTGCGTAAAACTTGACAACACTCAATGTCATCGTGACAAAAATGTAACAAGCGGCAAATTGTACCCTAGAAAAGCGGCTTTTTACCCCAGGATAGTCACTGTCTATCACCAAACATCACAAAATCACGGGTAACTAACAATTCCCCCTTGAATCGGTTAATGGCGTGCACGCAGCCCTCTCGCAAGGAATTGGTAGTTCAACCGGCGCGGCCCTGGGGATTGGCTCGCGCGGTCTGCCGGACCCCTCGTGGCTGCGCCCCAGCGGGCAACTGACACGATGACGCGAACGCCCGGGCTGTCGTCTGGCTCGCAGGGGCGGCTGCCCGGGTGCCGGACCCGTGCTTGCGCATCCCGGGCAGCCACCCGCTCCTGCAACGCCTGTTGGTGTTGCGTCTTGATTTACAGCCCGACTGCGGCGCGCGGGGCGGTCAGGCTGGCGGATGCCACATGAGGCCGCGATGGCGCACGGTATGCAGCGGCAAGGCGATACCGGTCTGGCTGCGCACCTTGCTGCGCAGGCGGCTGACCACCATGTTCAGCCGGTGGTCGAGGTAGTATTCCGACTTGTGGCCCATGCCACGGATGATTTGCTCGCGCGTGAATACCTTGGCCGGAGCAGCACTCAAAAATTGCACCAGGTCGCGCTCGGCGGCGGTCAGTGCCACGGCGTGGCCGTTGGGTGCATGCAGCATCCAACCATCCGAATTCAGAGTCCAGCAAGGCTGCTGCCGGGGCGTGCTGGTGTTTGCAAAGCGCCGGTGCACACTGAGCAGCGTGGCGGCAAGCACCCGAGCACTGATGGGCTTGACCAGGTAGGCGTCGGCGCCGTCCAGCAGCACTTGCATGCGGATGTCGGCACCGGCCTCGCCAGTGAGCACGACCACGCCCATACCTGCCCCGACCGCATGCGCACGCAGCCGCTGCAGTGCTTGCACACCGCTTTCACCGGGCAGGCCCAGATCGAGCACCAGCAGGTCGCTGGCGCCGCCGGCATCCAGCAGGCCCAGGTACAGGTCCGCGGCTGAGCCCCAGGCGCTGACCGCAAAGCCCCATCCGCCCAGTGATTCGGCGAGCTGCTCGCGCAGGTCCACGTCGTCTTCAACGATGCTGACGCTGATGCCACGACCAGCGGTTGGCGTGAGATCGAAGCGGGCTGGACCTGCAGTCTTCACGTGCCTGACCTTGTGCCGGAAAATAAATCTGGATTCAGCTTGCGGGCGGGTGCAGGGGCCGTATGCATGCTTGCGATTATGCTTGCGCCATGTTTGCACCCTGGCTCAAGACCTTGCGCAAGGCGCTGGCGTGGCTGTTGTTGCCAGGCTTGCTGCTGGCGTTGCCCATGGCGGCGTGGGGCCAGGCATGCAACGCATCCGGTGGCGCCACCGGGACGTGGCTGCTGCCTTCAGGATTGCGCGGCACAATGATGGTGCTGCCCGATCCGGGTGGGACACTGAACGCCGAGCAGCTTGCCACCTTGCCTGACAGCGCGTTTGCGCCAGCGGCGACGACAACGGTCACCGGGCCCGGCGGCATGCGCCCGGTCTGGCTGCGGCTGTGTGTTGCGCGCACCGCTGGCGCAGCGCAAGACTGGATCTTGTCGCTGCGCGGGACGCCCGTGGACAGGATGCGGCTGCTGCACGGCACGCACGCTGCGCAGACGGTGTCGGACAGCGGGGCCTGGCAGCCGCTGGCCAGCCGTGACGTGCCGGCACGCAGGGTCGCATTCGCGCTGACGCTCCCGAGCGGGCAGCCGCAGGCGCTGCACCTGCGGCTGCAAGGGCACAACGCATGGGCGGTCAAGCCCGAACTGGTTGCGCCGCGCGTTTTCTTGCAAGCGCAAACGCGTGGCGCTGGCGTGTATGGCGCCTATCTCGGGATGATTCTGATGGCAGCCATCGTCAACACGCTGTTTTGGTGGCGCCTGCGCGCGACCGAGCACGGGTTTTATGCGATGGCGCTGGCAGGAATATTGGGATTCAGTGTGCTGTATTCAGGCTACGGCGCGTATGTGCTGCCCGCCGCACCGACGCTGTTGCGCCAGGCCACGACGGTCTTTTATGCGGCCGGCCAGGTGGCCTTTGGGCTGTTTGCCATCGTTGCCTTGCGCATGCATCTGTATTACCCGCTGACGCGCCGCGCATTGCTTGCGCTGATGGGCCTTGCCGGGCTGCTGGGCGTGCTTGCCGCCGGCAATGCGCCCCTGCCGCTGCAGCTGGCGCTCAATGGCACCTTGCTGGCGGGCATGCAGCCCTTGATGGTCGTCTGTCTGCACGCGTTGCGCCACCATCGGGGTGTGCGCTTGTACGCCCTTGCCTTGCTGCCGCTGCAGCTGGCGCTGTTGCTGGTGCTGGCCGGCATTGCGGGTGTGCCCGGCGGCCGATGGGCGCTGGAGCACGACTGGCCCACCTATGGCGTGCTCGTGCACCTGGTGTCGCTCAACCTGGTGCTGGCGCAGCGTGCCTGGCGCGCGCAACAGGGTCGAGCACGCGCGCAGGCGGTGGCGCTGCGCGCTTCGCGCCGGAGCGCGGCCGAGCTCCAGGCCATGGTGGCCGGGCGCACCGAACAGTTGCAGCTTGAGGTTGCGCAGCGCCGCAGCGCGCAGGAACGCCTGGCGCAGGCCCTGCAGACACAGCGGCGCTTCATGTCCATGGTGACGCATGAATTTCGCACGCCGCTGTTGACGATTTCAATGGCCGCGGAGTCGCTCGGTCAGGATTCCGCCGCACAACACGACGTTGCGCAGCGCAGCCTGGCGCGCGTGCGCCGCGCCGTCGGGCGGATGAGCGCCTTGATGGAAAACTGCGTGGCAGAGGCACGGGTTTCCGAGCAAGCCATGTCGCCACCTGAACAGGTCCATGACCTGCGAGACACGTTGCAAACCGTGGTGGCCGACAGCACTGCGCCCGAGCGCGTGCGCCTTGATCTGCCCGCTGCGGTGGTACCGGTCCGCCACAACGCCAAGCTGCTCGGGCTCGCAGTATCCAACCTGATCGGCAACGCCTTGCAGTACGCGCCGCCAGATTCGCCGGTGGATGTCAGCTTGCGGATAAGCGGCGCGCAGGCGCACATCACCGTTTGCGACCAGGGCCCGGGCGTAGCGCCGCACGATCGGGCGCATGTGTTCGAGCAATTCTTTCGCGGTGACGCGGCGCGCTCGCTGCCCGGAGTCGGGCAGGGCCTTTATTTGAGCCGCGCCATGGTCGAGCAACACGGCGGCCGCCTTCAGCTGCTGCCCGGCCGGTCAAGCGCTGGCGCCTGCTTCCAGATCAGCCTGCCCGTGGCGGCAACGGTGGCCGCATAGGCGTTGCCGGGCAGCGGCCTCCGGTGCGTTCGGCCCCACTTTCCAGAGGATGCTTCTGTTTGGTATTGTCTCGCAATGCTGCACCGCCCGCTGATCCCCGAACACGATACGCTGCACGCCGCGGTCGTTTCCGGATGCACCGCGCGCACGTCAAAAATCCGCCGACAGTGGACGGGTTTTTGATTGGGGCTCAAACCTGCCGGCGTTGCATCGCCTGCAGCCTGTCAGCGCTTTTGCCGGTACTTGCGCAATGCGGCCAGTTCGGCGGCCAGGATGGCAAGTTCCGAGGATGCCATGGCCACGTCGATTTCGCTCTTGGCGTTCCTGAGTGCGTCTTCGGCGGCCTTTTGCGCTTCGCGCGCCTTGGCCTCGTCCAGATCCTTGCCCCGGATGGCCGTGTCGGACAAGACGGTGACGCCGTTGGGCTGCACCTCGAGGATGCCGCCGGCAACAAAGACGAACTCTTCGCTGCCGTCGGGCTTTTCTATGCGCACGGGGCCGGGCTTGATGCGCGTGATCAGCGGCGTGTGCCGGGGGTAGATGCCCAGTTCGCCGGCCTCGCCCGGCAGCACGACAAAGGTCGCCTGGCCGGAGAAGATGGACTCCTCGGCGCTGACGACGTCAACCTGAAAAGTAGTGGCCATATGCGGTCCTTGAGCGTGTGAGACGCTGAGCGGGGCGCCGGACTGCGCGTGCGCCGGCACGCCAGGCTCAGGCGGCCATCTTCTTGCCCTTTTCCATGGCCTCTTCCATGGTGCCGACCATGTAGAAGGCCTGCTCGGGCAGGTGGTCGCACTCGCCCTCGACGATCATCTTGAACCCGGCGATGGTGTCCTTGAGCGAGACGTACTTGCCCGGCTGGCCGGTGAAGACCTCGGCCACGTGGAAGGGCTGCGAGAGGAAGCGCTGGATCTTGCGCGCGCGCGACACGGCCAGCTTGTCCTCGGGGCTGAGCTCGTCCATGCCCAAGATGGCGATGATGTCGCGCAGCTCCTTGTAGCGCTGCAGCGTGCCCTGCACCTGCTGCGCCACGTTGTAGTGCTCCTCGCCCACCACCTGCGGGTCGAGCTGGCGGCTGGTCGAGTCCAGCGGGTCGACCGCCGGGTAGATTCCCAGCGCGGCGATGTCGCGCGAGAGCACGACGGTCGAGTCCAGGTGCGCAAAGGTGGTGGCGGGCGAGGGGTCGGTCAGGTCGTCGGCGGGCACATAAACCGCCTGGATCGACGTGATGGAACCGGTCTTGGTCGAGGTGATGCGCTCCTGCAGCTTGCCCATTTCCTCGGCCAGCGTGGGCTGGTAGCCCACGGCCGAGGGCATGCGCCCGAGCAGCGCGGAAACCTCGGTGCCGGCCAGCGTGAAGCGGTAGATGTTGTCGATGAACAGCAGCACGTCGCGGCCATCGTCGCGGAACGCTTCGGCCATGGACAGGCCGGTCAGCGCCACGCGCAGGCGGTTGCCCGGCGGCTCGTTCATCTGGCCGTAGACCATGGCGACCTTGGACTCGCCCAGGTTCTCCAGGTCCACCACGCCGGAGTCGGCCATCTCGTGGTAGAAGTCGTTGCCCTCGCGCGTGCGCTCGCCCACGCCGGCAAACACCGACAGGCCCGAGTGCGCCTTGGCGATGTTGTTGATCAGCTCCATCATGTTGACGGTCTTGCCGACGCCGGCGCCGCCAAACAGGCCCACCTTGCCGCCCCGGGCAAAGGGGCAGATGAGGTCGATGACCTTGATCCCCGTTTCCAGCAGCTCCTGCGAGGGGCTGAGCTCCTCGTACGTGGGCGCCTTGGCGTGGATGGACGCCATCTGGCTCTGGTCCAGCGGACCGCGCTCGTCGATGGGATCTCCCAGCACGTTGACGATGCGGCCCAGCGTCGCTGCGCCCACCGGCACGGTGATGGGTTTGCCGGTGTTGGTGACCATCATGCCGCGACGCAGGCCCTCGCTGGAGCCCAGCGCAATGGTGCGCACGATGCCGTCGCCCAGTTGCTGCTGCACTTCCAGCGTGAGGTCGCTGCCGTCCATCTTGAGCGCGTCGTAGATGCGCGGCATGTGCTCGCGCGAAAATTCCACGTCAACGACAGCACCTATGCACTGCACGATCTTGCCCTGCACGGGCGCTTCGGTAGCGAGGGTTTGTTCAGCCATCTGTATTCAGCTCCAATGGTTTGCTCTGCCTGGGGATCATCCGAGTGCTGCCGCACCCCCCACGATTTCGGAAAGTTCCTTGGTGATTGCCGCCTGCCGCGTCTTGTTGTAGACGAGGTTGAGCTCGTCGATGATGTCGTTGGCGTTGTCGCTGGCGGCCTTCATGGCGACCATGCGCGCGGACTGCTCGGAGGCCATGTTGTCGGCCACGGCCTGGTACGCCAGCGCTTCCACGTAGCGCCTGAGCAGGTCGTCGATGACGCTTTGCGGATCGGGCTCGTAAATGTAGTCCCAGGAGCGGTAGGAATCGCTGTCGCGCGCTTCCTGCTCCATTCTCTCGCCGGACAGCGGCAGCAGCCGCTCGATCACCGGCTGCTGGGTCATCGTGTTGATGAACTTGGTGTAGGCAATCAGCACTTCGCTGAGCTGGCCGTCGGCGTACTGGTCCAGCAGCGACTTGATGGCGCCAATGAGCTGGTCCAGGTGCGGCGTATCACCCAGCTGCACCGCCTGCGCGACGACGCGGGCGCCGATGCGGGTCAGAAAGCCCAGGCCCTTGTTGCCTATGGCCACCGCCTCGATTTCATTGCCCGCGTCCTGCAGCTCGCGCAGCCGCGCCGTGACGTCGCGCAGCACGTTGGTGTTCATGCCGCCGCACAGCCCCTTGTCGGTGGTGACGACGATGAGGCCGACCTTCTTGACGTCGTTGCTGCGCAGGTACGCCGGGACGTACTCCGGGTTGGCCTGCCCCAGGTTGGCGGCGATGTTGCGCACGGTATCGGCGTAGGGGCGTGCGGCGCGCACCCGCTCCTGCGCCTTGCGCATCTTGGACGTGGCGACCATTTCCATGGCCTTGGTGATCTTCTTGGTGTTTTCCACCGAGTGGATCTTGCTGCGGATTTCCTTGCCGGCTGCCATGCCTCAAACTCCTTGTTCCGGCTCAGCCGAAGCTCTTCTTGAACGTCTCTATGGCAGACGTCAATTCGGCTTCGGCGTCGGTGCACAGTTTCTTGAACGCCTTCTTCTCGTCGCTGTCGCCGTCCTTGGCCGGCTTGGCGTCCCACTTGGCCGCGTTCTGCATGATGGTATCGAGCAGCGCCGCGTGCTTGTCCTTCAGGTGCGCGTGCAGGCCGGACTCGAAGCGCAGCACGTCCTTGATCTCGACGTCGTCCAGGTAGCCGTTGTTGACGGCAAACAGCGACGCGCCCATGAGGCTGATGGGCAGCGGGCTGTACTGCGGCTGCTTGAGCAGCTCGGTGACGCGCGCGCCCCGGTCCAGCTGGCGTCGCGTGGCCTCGTCCAGGTCCGATGCAAACTGCGCAAACGCTGCCAGCTCGCGGTACTGGGCCAGGTCGGTCCGGATGCCGCCCGAGAGGCTCTTGATCCAGTTGGTCTGCGCCGCACCGCCCACGCGTGACACCGAGATCCCCGCGTTGATGGCGGGGCGGATGCCGGCGTTGAAGAGGTCGGTCTCCAGGAAGATCTGGCCGTCGGTGATGGAAATCACGTTGGTGGGCACGAACGCGGAGACGTCACCGGCCTGTGTCTCGATGATGGGCAGCGCGGTGAGCGAGCCGGTCTTGCCCGTGACCTCGCCCTTGGTGAACTGCTCCACGTAATGCGCGTTGACGCGCGCGGCGCGCTCCAGCAGGCGGCTGTGCAGGTAGAACACGTCGCCGGGGAAGGCCTCGCGCCCGGGCGGGCGGCGCAGCAGCAGCGACACCTGGCGGTACGCCACGGCCTGCTTGGACAGGTCATCGTAGACGATGAGCGCGTCCTGCCCCCGGTCGCGGAAGTATTCGCCCATGGTGCAGCCCGAGTACGCCGACACGTACTGCATGGCGGCCGACTCGGACGCGGTGGCCGCCACCACAATGGTGTAGTCCATGGCGCCGGCCTGCTCCAGCGCGCGCACCACGGTCTTGACGCTCGAGGCCTTTTGTCCTATGGCCACGTACACGCAGGTCATGTCCTGACCTTTTTGATTGATGATGGTGTCAATGGCCACCGCCGTCTTGCCGGTCTGGCGGTCGCCAATGATGAGCTCGCGCTGGCCGCGGCCCACGGGCACCATGGAGTCGATGGACTTCTGGCCGGACTGCACCGGCTGGCTCACCGACTGGCGCGCGATGACGCCGGGCGCGACCTTCTCGATGACGTCGGTCATCTCGGCTTCTATGGGCCCCTTGCCGTCTATGGGCTCGCCCAGCGCGTTGACGACGCGGCCGATCAGCGCGGGGCCGACCGGCACCTCCAGGATGCGGCCCGTGCACTTGACGGTGTCGCCCTCGGAGATGTGCTCGTACTCGCCCAGGATGACGGCGCCCACCGAGTCGCGCTCCAGGTTCAGCGCCAGCCCGAAGGTGGCGTGGCCCTCGTCCGTGGCCGGGAACTCGAGCATCTCTCCCTGCATGGCCTCCGAGAGGCCATGAATGCGCACGATGCCGTCGGTCACCGATACCACCGTGCCCTGGTTGCGCACGTCGGTGCTGACGCCCAGGCCCTCGATCCGGCTCTTGATCAGTTCTGAAATTTCTGTGGGATTGAGCTGCATGACTCGTTCCTCGTTTGGGGTAATGGGAAGTCCGACTCGCCGTCAGGCTGTCAGGGCCACTTTCATCTGGTCCAGGCGCGCCTTGATCGACGTGTCCAGCACCTCGTCGCCGGCCACCACCTTGACGCCGCCAATCAGCGACGCGTCCTGCTGCTGCGTCAGCACCAGCTTGCGTCCGAAGCGTTTTTCCAGCGCGGGCTGCAGGTCGGCCAGCTCGGCGTCCGACAGGACGAAGGGCGTATGGACCACGGCCTCGGTCACGTCGTGCGCGCGCCCGACCAGGGTGCGGAACTGGCGCTCGATCTCGGGCAGCGCCGCCAGCCGCTTGTTCTCTATCAGGGTACGCAAGAAGTTGGCGCCCCGCTCCGGCAGGGCTTCGTCCAGCGCGCCTGCAATCAGCTCCTGCACCTGCGTCGCGTCCACTTTGGGGTTGACGACAAACTGCAGCAGCTGCGGATCCGCGGCCACATCGGCCAGGGCTTTCAGCCAGCGCTGCGCTGCAGGCAGGTCATCCCGGCACACGTCAAACAACGCTTCGGCATAGGGGCGGGCAACGGTTGCTACTTCAGCCACGACGATCTCCCGCGCTCACAGCTCGGCCTTGAGCTGCGTGAGCAGGTCGGCATGGACGCCGGCGTCCACTTCCTTGCGCAAGATCTGCTCGGCGCCCCGGACGGCCAGGCCGGCCACCTGCTCGCGCAGGCTTTCACGCACCTGCACGGCCTGCTGCTCGGCTTCGGCACGCGCGGCGGCCACGATCTTGCTTGCCTCTTCGCTTGCGCGGGCCTTGGCTTCCTCAATGATGGTCTGTGCGCGCCGCTCGGCATCGGCCAGCCGCTGCTGCGTCTCGCTGCGCGAGGCCGCAAGCTCCTGCTCGACCCGCTGGTTGGCTTCGGCCAGCTCGCTCTTGGCCTTGTCCGCTGCGGCCAGGCCGTCGGCGATCCTCTGCGCACGTGCGTCCAGCGCCGTCATGACCGGCGGCCAGATTAATTTCATCGTGAACCACACCAGCAGCAGGAACACGATGATCTGAACAATGAGGGTACCTGTAATGCTCACGGTTGATCCTTCAATAGCAACACCAGCCCGCCACGGCGGTCAGCAGCTCCGGCGCAGGACGGGTCCGTGCGCCAGCGCCACTTCCGCCACCGGATCTCACTGGGCAATCTGCGCGATCTGGGCCAGGAACGGGTTGGCCGTGGCAAACCAGAGCGCGACACCGGTACCGATGATGAACGCCGCGTCGATCAGGCCGACCAGCAGGAACATGCGGGTCTGCAATTCACCCATCAGCTCCGGCTGACGTGCCGAGGCTTCAAGAAACTTGCTGCCCATGATACCGATACCGATACAGGCGCCGACGGCACCCAGGCCAATGATCAGGCCCGAGGCCAGCGCAACAAAACTGATGACTTCCATGGTGACTCCTAACTCCTGAGGATTGAGGTTGAAGAAGAGAAAAGGGAAAAGCGAACCAGAAACCGATCAATGCGTGTCATGCGCCTGGCCGATGTAGACCAGCGCCAGCATCATGAAGATGAACGCCTGCAGCAGGATGATCAGGATGTGGAAGATGGCCCAGGCCAGACCGGCAATGATGTGCCCGATGACCAGCATGAACCCGGTCCCCGACAGCGTGAACGCGCCGCCCATCATGGCTATCAGCAGGAAGATGAGCTCGCCCGCGTACATGTTGCCGAACAACCGCAGGCCGTGCGAGAGCGTCTTGGAGATGAACTCGACCATCTGCATGGCAAAGTTGACCACGCCCAAAATGGCGGCCAGGATGGGATTGCGGCTGGTGCCAAACGGCGCGGTCACCAGCTCGTGGCCCCAGCCCAGCGCGCCCTTGATCTTGATGTTGTAGTAAATCGAGATCAGCAGCACGGAAATCGACAGGCCCATGGCGCCGGACACGTCTGCAGTGGGCAGCACGCGCAGGTAGGCATGTGCCGGATCACCGCCAAAGAGCGAATAGATGCCGGACCAGATCACCGGGAACAGGTCCACCGGGAACAGGTCCATGGTGTTCATGAACGTGACCCAGATGAAGATGGAAAGGCCCAGCGGCGCCACCGCGTTGCGGCTGGTCTCGTTGCTGATGATGCCCTTGGTTTCGTTGTGGACAAACTCGACCAGAACCTCCACGGCCGACTGGAAACGCCCGGGAACGCCGGAGGTGGCGCGCGTGGCGGCCAGCCACAGCACCCAGAACGTCAGCCCCGCCAGCAGCACCGAGAACAGGATGGTGTCTATGTGGAAGACGGCCAGGTTGAAGACCCCGTCAAAGTCGGGATCGGTAGACCAGAACTTCAGGTGGTGGGCAACGTATTCGCCCGGGGTCATCGCGTGGCTCGCGGCCGACGCCGCTACGTCTTCAACTGCCATTGGGATTCATCCACCTTCCTTGCCCATGTTTACGGTGCTGCGCGCAAACGCAAACAGCGGCAACAAAACGTAGGTCACGATGGCTGCCAGCATGCCGACCAGCAGCGCCGGCCAGCTGAGCGAGGGCACCAGCCAGGGCGCCAGCAGCAACAGGATCACGACCCATAGAATCTTCAGGAACTCCGACACAACCAGGTTCAGCAGCGCCAAACCTGCGTGCGGCGCCAGCCGCCGCGTGCGGTACAAAAAAAACACTGTCGGCACGATGACCGCCAGCGCTCCGAATGCTGCCGACCAGCCCAGCGCCGGTCCGCCCAGCATCCCCATCAGCAATGCGACAACGCCACCGGCCAGCAGCTGCGCAACCGAGACGCACCACAGACAGACGCGCCGGTTGCGCTGGCGCCACTGCCTGGCCTGCTCGGCGCTCAGGGGGAGGAAATCCCCGCCCTGATTGGCGTCCCAGTCATCCCAGTTGTCCGCGTCGGATCCGCGAGCGCCGGGTTTGGCGTCCGCCAGATCTGGCACAGCATTCAACCTTGCAACGATCACAAAGCCTTGCGATTATACGCAGGAACCGCCGGGCGTCATAAGGCCTGTCCGGTTTCCACGACAGAACGCCGGCCTTTGGCCTGCGGCCACGCCGCGACTTTGTACATCGTCTTCGGGCTGATGACCGGGGAATCCTGGAGTGCGCTGCTTCTGGGCGCCATTGCCTTTGCCGGCGCCGGCAGCGTCATGAACCTGGCGCAGTCCAACTGGATACGCGACAAGGGCCTGGGCATGGGCGCGCACCTGCCCAAGATCGTCCCGCCCATCACCGGCGAGGAAACAACGCAGGCAGCCATCGGCTATTTTTTCCCGCAGGATGAAGCCAACCTGTCGCGCTGGCGCGCGTGGTGGAAGGTGGCCGACCGCGAGCAGCAGTTCTGGACCTTCTTCGTGCTGGGCCTGATCGCGATCCTGCTGTTCATGATGCTTGCGTTCACTTACGTGGGCGTGGGCAGCACCGCGCAGAGCTTTGACTTCGTGCGCCTGCTGGGCGAGCGGCTGAGCGAGCAGGCCGGGGGCTGGGTGGGCACCGCGTACTGGGCCACCGGCGTGATCGTGCTGCTGTCGACCAACCTGGTGGCGCTGGACATGAATGGCCGCATCGTCGCGGACATTGCAAAGACCAGCTGGCTGCGCAACAGCAAGACCTGGACCGAAAGCCGGCTGTATTTCCTGGTTGTGTGGGCCATGGTGGTGTTTGGTTCGGCCATCCTGCTCAGCGGGGTGAGCCAGCCCTTGCTGCTGCTGATCATTGCCTCGGCGCTGAACAGTCTGGTGATGTTTGTCTATTCGGTGCTGCTGATGCGGCTCAACCGCGGCATGCTGCCCGCAACCATAGGCCTCAAGGGCGTGCGCTACGTGGCGCTGCTGTGGGCCGTGCTGTTTTACGGCGGCTTTTCCATCTACCTGCTGATCGACCAGTTCGGCAAGCTGTTCTGAGCGGGCTGGCAGCCGCTATCATGGCGCTGCGGCAGCCGCGCCGCCCACATGCCGATGAACCACAACCCCGACGCCGCCCCGCCCGACAGCCCCATTGCGTACCCGCTGGCCTTTCCCATCAAGGTGATGGGCGCCAGGCACGAGGACCTGGTCCAGGGCATCACCGAAACGGCGCGCCGTTTTGATCCCACGTTTGACGCCGCCACCATCGAGCTGCGAGAAAGCCGGCGTGGCAACTACCTGAGCGTGACGATCACGGTCTGGGCCACCAGCCGGGCGCAACTGGATGCGCTGTACCAGGCGCTGACCAGCCACCCCCTGGTCAAGGTGGTGCTGTAGGTGCGCAGGCGACGACGCGCCGGCGGCCCGTGAAGGCGTACCCGCGTTCAACGTTCGCCCGCGGCATCGAGCGCCGCCTGCAGGATGCCGAGGTCAGCGGATGAATAGGCACACAGCAGCACCTCGTCAATGGCGTCGGTTGCGGCCAGTTCCTCCCGCAGCGTCGCAGCGGCAACAGCCGCGGCAGCATCCTTGGGATATCCGTACACTCCCGTGCTGATGGCGGGAAACGCGACGCTGCGCGCACCGACCCGCAGCGCCTCCTGCATGCTGCGCCGATAGCACGCCGCCAGCAGTTCCGGCTCGCCCCGCGTGCCACCGTGCCAGACCGGGCCCACGGTGTGGATGACCCAGCGCGCCGGCAGCCGGTACCCGCTCGTGGTCTTGGCGTCGCCCGTGCTGCAGCCGCCCAGCGTGCGGCACTCGGCCAGCAGTTGCGGGCCCGCCGCGCGATGGATGGCGCCGTCCACGCCGCCGCCGCCCAGCAGCGTCTGGTTGGCGGCATTGACGATGGCGTCGACTTGCAGCGTCGTGATGTCAGCCTGCCTGGCTTGCAGTCGTCTCATGATGGATCTCCGGATTCGCACATCATGAGCGCATGGTGTCACACTTGGCGCATGGACATCCATGATCTGGGCCGCGTCGACTACGCCACGGTCTATGCGGCCATGAAGGCCTTTGCCGCGCAACCCACGGCGGTGCGCGGCGAGCAACTGTGGATCTGCGAGCATCCGCCGGTCTACACGCTGGGACGCAGCGGTCACCCCGAGCATGTGCTGGACGCCGGGCGCACGCCGGTGGTTGCAACCGACCGCGGCGGGCTGGTGACATACCACGGGCCGGGCCAGGTGGTTGCGTACCCGCTCATCACGCTGTCCCGGCGTCGCTATCACGTCAGGGAATACGTCTACCGGCTGGAAGAGGCCGCGCTGCGCACGCTGGCCCGCTTTGGCGTGGTGGGACACCGCGTCGCCGGTGCACCGGGAGTCTACGTGCGGCTGGACGCACCGTTTGACCATGCGCTGCTGCCGCAGCGCCCGCAGCGGCGCGCACCGGGGAGCCCGCGGCCCGTTCCGGACTTCAGCGGCGTCGGCAAGATTGCCGCGCTGGGCATTCGGGTCAGCAATCACTGCTGCTACCATGGCCTGGCGCTCAACGTGGCCATGGACCTGGCGCCGTTTGCGCAGATCAGCCCCTGCGGCTTTGCCGGGCTCAGGACCGTTGACCTGGCCTGCCTTGGCGTCGCCGCCGACCCGGATGTCGTGGCCCATGAACTGGCGGGCCACCTCACGCGGTTGCTGGCGCCGTAGCCCGGTGCCGCCAGCGGCTTCATCGTCATTAGAATGAACGTCAACGCCCTGGCTGGAGCCGGGCCGCTGCGGTGCACCGTGCTGGCTGCCCGGGTCAGCGGCGTCATTGGCCGGCCGGATCCGTTCGCGCCCAGCCACAACATCCTGTTCCCCTTCTTGCCACGCCGCCACACTGATCTGCGACTGCCTGCAACCGGATGCATCCATGACCAGCTTGCTAAACCTCGAGGCGCTGCGCAACGCGCCCGTCCAGGACACGCCGTTTCCGTATTTCACGGTGGACCATGCCATCGATACGGCGCAGGTCATGGACGTGATCGACGACTTTCCGCAGATTCCCGCCGGCGGCAGCTACACGCTGTCGGACGTGGACGTGGGTCCGGACTTCCAGCGCCTGCTCGACGACGTGGACACGCCGGAGTTCCGGCAGCTGCTTGGCCAGAAGTTTGATGTCGACGTGTCCGGCTTGCCGCTGATGGTGACGCTGCGCGGTCATTCGCGTGGCAAGGACGGGCGCATACACGCGGACTCCCGGACCAAGGTGCTCACGATCCTGATCTACCTCAACAAGAGCTGGCCGCACCAGACCGGGCGCCTGCGCATCCTGCGTAGCAAGTCCGACATGCAAGACTACGCCGCCGAGGTCCCTGCCGGCCCCGGGCAGCTCGTTGCGTTCAAGGTGACCGAAAACGGCTGGCACGGCTACCTGCCTTACGAGGGCCGGCGCCAGTCCATACAGATCAACTTCCTGACCAGCAGGGCGGCGGGCAGCAAGCACCGCTTCGTGCACGGGCTGAGCGCCAGGCTCAAGGCGCTGCGGCACCGCCGCTAGTGCCTCGCACAGCGACCGGAGCCCGCGCCGGCGGATCGCGGCTTGCCTTGCCTCTTTCCGCGCCGCGTCGCCCCAGCTTGACTGCGAGCCGCTCGGCGCTATAGATGGCGTCATGCGACGTATGGTAGGTCTCAAAGGCGGCGGATTTTGGCATGGGTGCTTGGCCGCATGGCGGATCGATCAGAGCGCCGCAGCCGTTGTCGTTGGCGTCGTCAGCCACCGCGCCGCTGCAAAGCAGGTTCGCAAGGTGCGGCCGTCCGTGGCGCCGGGAAACACTCTCAGAACGTGAACGTGCGTATTTTCGGATCCAGCATCTGGCCAGCGATTTCGGCTGGCATGGCAACCTGGACGCCCTCGATCAGGTCGTCCTTGCCGTGCGCGCTGTTGGGCAGATAGAGCGCGCACACCCGGGCAACCCCACCCTGTTCCAGCAGCCCGCGGAGCATCTGGCCGGGCGTCAGGTCTTTTGGTTTCAGGGCCGGCGCCTTGTCGTCCTTCAAAGCCAGGTCGCCCGCCTGGTCACACAACAGCACGTTCACTTTGGCACCCTGCCGGGCCATGGTGCTGGCGAGCGCCATCGCCATGCCCTGCGTTTGCAAGGAATCGCTGGCAACAATAACCAGTACTTGTTCAATCATTTTTCAATCTCCTGCCGCGGCGACCAATACCTTGAAACCGTTGGTCATGATGCAGCGTTTCCGAGTGGCCACTTGCGCGCCTGTCTTTCTGCCTTTGACCGATGGCCTGCCAACGTGGCCGCCGGTCCGCACACTGTAGTGAGCCGTCGGCGAAAGTACCGCCACGGTGACAAAGCCGGCCTTGCCACCATCGTGCGGCCCCACATCGCTGCCGTGTATCCTGTCCGCGCCGATCGTGACCTCCTTGACCGCGCTCTTGTCGAGTCAGGTTTCGAACCGGCTGCAGGGGATCGTCTCGACGGTCTCGTTCTGCACCCACAGGCCGTGCGGCACACATACGCCCATCATGGCAAGAAAGACATACCATGTGTTGACCTCATGAGAAGCGATGCTCAGCAAGATCAGGCCCATGCATGACGGATGATCTCGCTGACGCTTTGATGACCGCGCCGCTACGCGGCTTCAATGACTGCGGCTGCGCCGCCATGATGGGGAGGTTGAGCGTTTGAAGAGGTTGAGCGTTGAGCGTGGTGGGCACACGCTGGACGCCGAACGCTTGACGCCAAACCTTCATCAGCCGCGGGCGGCTTTCATCCAAGGCCCGCAAGGGCCGAGATCATCTGTCATCCGGTGAGCTGACCATGCTTGCCAATCAGGTGTGGTGATCCGGGTGGAGCGGTTCATGGTGTCGGCCCCGGCAATGGGGGAAAGTCGTCGCGAGCCACCCGAAAATCCGACAGCCACGGCACAGCGCAGTCATCCCCTGCTGCTCGCAGCCACGACCACGCGTGCACCTTGCCCGCGCCCGGCACGCAGCGGTTCGATTTTCCAAGCCTCGGGCAGTCGGCCGGCCAGGCGTGGCAACGGGTAGGGTTGCCGCGCTTGTCACCGTCTCGGGTCCGCACGGGTTGACGCCGGGTGGCCCCGTCATTCGGCCGTCAGCAGCATCTTGATCGCCTTCTCCTTCGCCGCTTCGGTGAAGATGTCGTAGGCCTTCTCGATCTCGTCGAGCTTGAAGCGGTGGGTGACCAGCCCCTCGGGTTCGACGCCGCCGCTCTCAACGACCCGCATCAGCACCGGAATGGTGTTGGTGTTCACCAGGCCGGTGCGCAGGGTGATGTTCTTGATCCACAGATCCTGCAGCTGCAAGTCGACGCTCTTGCCGTGCACGCCGATATTGGCGATATGTCCGCCTGGACGGACGATGCTCTGGCAGACATCGAAGGTCTCGGGAATGCCCACCGCTTCCATGGCCACGTCCACCCCTTCGCCGCCGGTCAGCTTGTTGATGGCTTCGACCGGGTCCCGGGCGATGGTGTCGGTGGCGCCGAGCTGCTTGGCCATGGCCAGGCGATTCTCGTCCGGGTCGATCATGATAACCCGCGCTGGAGAGTAAAAAAGCGAGGTCATCAAGGCTGCCAGTCCTATCGGGCCGGCGCCGACGATGGCCACCGTATCGCCGAGCTTGACCTCACCGTGCAGGGCGCCGATCTCGTGTCCGGTGGGCAGGATGTCGCTGAGCATGACCGCCGCGGCCCGGTCCATCTCCCTGGGTAGCAGATAGAGGCTGTTGTCCGCGTGCGGGATGCGCACGTACTCGGCCTGGGTGCCGTCGATCAGGTGGCCGAGGATCCAGCCGCCGTCGCGGCAGTGCGCGTAGATGCCGCGCTTGCAGTAGTCGCAGCGGCCGCAGGATGTGACGCAGGAGATCAGCACCTCGTCGCCGACCTTGATGTTGGCCACGCCATCGCCGACTTCCTCGACCACGCCTACGCCTTCATGGCCCAGGATACGGCCGTCCTCCACGGCGGGCACGTCGCCCTTCAGGATATGCAGGTCGGTGCCGCAGATGGTGGTATGGGTGATGCGCACCACCGCGTCGGTGGGCTTGTCGATGGTCGGGCGCGGCTTCTCCTCCCAGCTGCGCTGGCCGGGGCCATGGAATACCAATGCTTTCATGATGCTTTTCCCTGTATGGTGGAAAACCGCCAGTGGCGGCCAGCGTCAAACGCTGCCAAGTCAGGATAGCATGAGTGCCCGGCCTCATTTTTGATCTGCCTCAGGTTTCAATCAGTTGGCAAAATCGATCAATGAAACAACAGGAGACGAGCCGGACCTCGGCGCTTTGTTGCCGGCCAATACTCAAAAGGTGACCGTCCGTATCGTCGGATCCAGCATCTGCTGCGCCATTTCCGGTGGCATGGCAAGCTCCACACCCTCCACCAAGTCATCGGTGCTGCGCTCGCTGCCGGGCAGATGCAGGGCGCAAACCTCGGCCACGCCGCCCGGTTTCAGCAAGATGCGCGTGCTTGGCGCCCACCTCAAGGGCACCCACATGCTCAATCGTGCGCGATCGGCTGGTCGGTAAAAAGGTACTCCTTCAACTCCTTGGAAAAAGTCGGATCCCGGCGCCGGATCCACTCGAGCAGCATCGCGGCGTGTTCCTTCTCCTCGTCGCGATTGTGCGCAAGGATGTCCTTGAGCGCTTCGTCACCGCAAGCATCGCGGCGCTGGTTGTACCAGTCGATCGCCTCCAGCTCCTCCATCAGCGAGACGATCGCGCGGTGCATGTCGCGGGTCTCGGCCGACAAGTCTTCGAAACGTTCGTGGTAGCCTGTACTGGACATGATATTTCTCCTTCATGCTTGGTTGGAAATCAAGGATTCGAGGGTACGCCCACCGCGGGCTCTTGACAAATGGCCTTGCCGCTACAACCCCGGCTTGCCTGACGCTGTCGTGGATCTGGCAGATGCGCTTGAAGGTGGGGACAAGCCTTTCGTCGTGGCTGAAATCAAGGAACGTCACTGAACGGGAGGCTCCGGCTCCAGGTGGGTGGCAAAACTCCGGGGCTGATCCAGCGGGATTTTCAAGCAACGCACGCCGTTGCTGTCCTCAGGCGGCAACTCGCCGGCGCGGATATTGATCTGGATCGAGGGGATGACCAGGGTCGGGATGGCGAGTGTCTTGTCGCGTGCGACGCGGAGCTCCACAAACTCGGCTTCGGTGCGACCGCCGCCGACGTGGATATTGTCTCGCTGCTGGGCGCCGATGGTGGTTTCGTTGCGCAGTTCGCAACCATCGGGGCCGTAGTCGTGCAGAACGAAGACGCGGGTTTCGTCGGGCAATTCGAAAAGACGCTGGATCGAACGGTAAAGCGTTGCCGCATCGCCACCCGGAAAATCACAACGGGCGGTGCCGCCGTCGGGCATGAACAACGTGTCACCCACAAACGCGGCATCGCCGATCAGGTAGGTCAGGTGGTCGGGCGTGTGCCCGGGGGTCGCGATGACCCGCGCATCGATGGAACCGATGCGGAAGGTTTCACCGTCTTCGAACAGATGATCGAATTGCGAGCCGTCAGGAAGAAAGCCGCGTTCCAGGCCATACACCGCGCGAAAATGTTTTTGCACGGTGCGAACGCCTGCACCAACGCCGGTGGTGCCGCCCAACGCGTGCCGGATACGCGCACCACCGGCAATGTGGTCGGCGTGGACGTGCGTTTCCAGCACCCACTCTGTTTGCAGGTGGTTGTCGCGCACAAACTGGACGATCTGGTCCACGTAGTAGGTAGAGGTTCGCCCGGATTCGGCCTCGTAATGCAGAACGCTGTCGAGCACCGCCGCCTTGCGTGTCTCAGGGTCCCAGATGACGTAGGAGAACGTCGACGTCGCGGGATGCAGGAAACGTTCAACTTCCGGTTTATTTGTCACATCATCTCCTTGCAGGAAAAGGTCAGCGATGGCCGCCCTCTGCAGCCGGGTCCTTCATAGGGTGTTTGCGGAAACCATCTCGACTCATGGATGGACCGGCATCATCAGGAGTCGCCGCTTGTCGGCCAGCGCCAGTCGCGGATTTCCGGCGGGTCTTCGCCATGCTCGACGATGTACTGCCAGTGTGCCGCCAGATTTTCGGTCATCGCCTTGCGCACCCGCGGCGCATCGCGCGCCAGCGTCGGCACGCGATGGACGGCATTGATGACCAGGTGGTAGCGGTCCAGCCCGTTGCGCACCGCCATGTCGAACGGCGTGGTGGTCGAGCCCTCCTCCTGATACCCGTGGACGTGAAAGTTGCGGTAGTTGGTGCGCCGGTAGGTGAGCCTATGGATCAGGGTCGGATAGCCGTGGTAGGCGAAAATCACCGGCTTGTCGGTGGTGAACATGGCATCAAACGCGGCGTCATCGAGCCCGCGCGGGTGCTGGCTGGGCGGCTGCAGCTTCATCAGGTTGACGACGTTGACAACGCGCACGCGCAGCTGCGGCAGGTGCTGCCGCAGCAGGTCCACGGCAGCCATGGTCTCCAGCGTTGGCACGTCGCCGCAACAGGCCATGACCACGTCGGGCTCGGCGCCGGCATCGCTGCTGGCCCACGACCAGACGCCCAGTCCCGCAGTGCAGTGCGCGGCCGCGGCATCCATGTCCAGCCACTGCGGCGAGGGCTGCTTGCCGGCAACGATGACGTTGACGTAACCGCGGCTGCGCAGGCAGTGATCGGTGACCGAGAGCAGCGTGTTGGCATCGGGCGGCAGGTACACGCGGATGATCTCGGCCTTCTTGTTGGCCACGTGGTCGATGAAGCCCGGGTCCTGGTGGCTAAAGCCGTTGTGGTCCTGGCGCCAGACGTGCGAGCTGAGCAGGTAGTTGAGCGAGGCAATGGGCTTTCGCCAAGGAATTTCGCTGGATACCTTCAGCCATTTGGCGTGCTGGTTGAACATGGAGTCGACGATGTGGATGAAGGCCTCGTAGCTGGAGAAAAAGCCGTGGCGGCCGGTGAGCAGATAGCCTTCCAGCCAGCCTTCGCACAGGTGTTCGCTGAGCACTTCCATGACGCGACCGTCGGCGGCGACGTGCTCGTCGCCCGGCAGAATCTCTGCCATTGAGCAGCGATCGGTCACTTCGAACACGGCATTCCAGCGGTTGGAGTTGGTCTCGTCCGGGCTGAAGACACGGAAGTTGTCGGGGTTTTTTGCAATCACATCGCGGATCAGCCGGCCCTGCACCCGGGTTGCTTCGCCCCGCGTGGCGCCGGGGGCCGGTACATCGACAGCATAACTGCGGAAATCGGGCAAGCGCAAGTCTTGCAGCAGCAGGCCGCCGTTGGCGTGCGGGTTGGCACTCATGCGCCGGTTGCCGGACGGCGCCAGCGCCGCGATTTCCGGGCGCAGCCGGCCATCGGCGTCAAACAGTTCCTGCGGCCGGTAGCTGCGCATCCAGTCCTCGAGGATCTTCACGTGCCCCGGCTGGTCCATGTCGCCCATCGGCACCTGGTGGGAGCGGAAGCTGCCTTCGATCTGCTTGCCGTCGATTTCCTTCGGGCCGGTCCAGCCCTTGGGTGAGCGCAACACGATCATCGGCCAGCTTGGGCGGGTATTGGCGCCCCCGGCGCGGGCGCGTTGCTGGATGGCCCGGATTTCTTCGACGACCTCGTCCATCACGCTCGCCATGCGCTGGTGCATGGCCGGCGGGTCGTCGCCTTCGACAAAATGCGGCTTGTAGCCGTAACCGGTCAGCAGCGCTTCAAGCTCCTCATGCGGAATCCGCGCCAGCACCGTGGGGCCGGCGATCTTGTGGCCGTTCAGGTGCAGGATCGGCAGCACCGCGCCGTCGCGCACCGCGTTGAGGAAATGGCAGGACTGCCAGGAGCCCGCCAATGGCCCGGTCTCGGCCTCGCCGTCGCCGACGACGCAGGCGACCAGCAGGTCGGGGTTGTCGAACGCGGCACCAAAGGCGTGCGACAGCGAGTAGCCCAGCTCGCCGCCCTCGTGGATGGAACCGGGCGTTTCGGCGCCGACATGGCTGGAGATGCCGCCGGGAAACGAGAACTGCCTGAACAGCCGCTGCATGCCTGCGCGGTCCGGCGATACCTGCGGATAGACCTCGCTGTAGGTGCCTTCAAGCCAGGCGTTGGCAACCGGTGCCGGTCCGCCGTGGCCGGGGCCGGTGATGGTGATCACGTCCAGGTCGTGGGCCTTGATGACGCGGTTCAGGTGGGCGTGGATGAAGTTCAGGCCGGGCGTGGTGCCCCAGTGGCCGAGCAGGCGCGGCTTGATGTGCGCTTGCGTCAGCGGCTCTTGCAGCAGCGGGTTGTCGAGCAGGTAGATCTGCCCCACCGACAGGTAGTTGGCTGCGCGCCACCAGGCATCCAGGGTCTTCAGATCGCCGGGTGCCAGTGGCTGGGACGGGAGCGGTGTCGTGTTCATCGGGAGTTCTCCGGGTCAGGTGCTGGCCGGTGCCACGTGCCAGCGGTCAGGTGTGAGTTCATGAGCCGCGTGCTGACGGATGGTTCCTCGGCCAGCGGATCTCGACATGGTGGTTGGACGCATCATCGACCAACTTGAAATGCAGGCCAGCCTGCACGGCGCCGTCAAGCCGCAGCGTGGCGTCGCCGCCGTCGACCTGCTCGATCGCTATCGTGTACAGGCTGGCGCCATGGCGGTAATGCACCTTGTATCCTGGCCAGTGGGGCGGGACGCAGGGCGCGATCTCCAGCGCGTCGACACGGCGGCTGACGCCGAGCAGCGACTCGGTCAGCAACCGGTACATCCACGCGGCCGAGCCGGTATACCAGGTCCAGCCGCCACGCCCGACATGCGGGGCCACCGCGTACACGTCGGCAGCGAGCACGTAAGGCTCGACCAGGTAGCGCGCCACGCCTGCGGCATCGCGTGCATGGTTCACCGGATTGATCATGCGCGCCAGTTCCCAGGCGCGCCCGCAGTCGCCCAGCCTGGCAAAGGCCATCACCGCCCATACCGCAGCGTGGGTGTACTGGCCGCCGTTCTCGCGCACACCGGGAACGTAGCCGCGGATGTAGCCGGGGTCCTTCTCGGTCTTGTCGAATGGCGGGTCCAGCAGCTGGATCAGCCCGGCGTCGCGCCGCACCAGGTGCTGGTCCAGCGAATCCATGGCCTGGCGTGCGCGCGCTTGGTCGGCGGCCCCTGAAAGTACCGACCAGCTCTGCGAGATCGAGTCGATCCGGCACTCGTCGCTGTGGGCTGAACCCAGCGGCGTGCCATCGTCGAACCAGGCGCGGCGGTACCACTGACCGTCCCAGGCGTGCTCTTCGAGGTTGCCGCGCAGCGCCTGCGCCGAGGTCGCGCACCAGGCGGCAAACCCGTGGTCGCCGCGGGCGCGCGCGACCACGCTGAAGCGCTCGAGCACGTCGTACAGGAAGAAGCCCAGCCAGACACTTTCGCCGCGGCCTTCGATGCCGACCCGGTTCATGCCGTCGTTCCAGTCGCCGCCAGCGATCAGCGGCAGGCCACGCGCACCGATCCGATCCATGCCGCGGCGCAGTGCCAGCACGCAGTGCTGGTACAGGCTTTGCGGGTGTCCGGACGGCACCGGCAGGTCGTACCACGAATCCTCGTCTTCGTCGAGCAACCGGCCGTCGATGAAGTCCACGTCCTGGTCGAGCACCCCGGCATCGCCCGTGACCTCCAGGTAGCGGCACGTGGCCAGCGGCAGGCACAGGTAGTCGTCGGAACAGCGCGTGCGCACGCCGCGGCCCTGCGGCGGGTGCCACCAGTGCAGCACGTCGCCCTGCGGGAACTGGTGGGCCGCGGCACGCAACAGGTGTTCGCGGCTCAATTGCGGCGCGACATGGACCAGCGCCATGGTGTCCTGCAACTGGTCACGGAAACCAAACGCGCCGCCAGACTGGTAATAGCCACTGCGCCCGAAATAGCGGCTGGCCAGCATCTGGTAGGGCAGCCAGCCGTTGACCAGCAGATCGACCTCCGGCTCGGGCGTCTCGACCCGCACCGCGCCCAGGGTCTGGCGCCAGTGGTTGCGTACCGCCGCCAGCGCAGCGTGCGCGGCGGCCGCACCCTTGCTGCGTTCGGCCAGCGCGATCGCGGCGTCGTGGTCGGCGGCTGCACCCAGCCGGAAGCTCGTCTCGAAAGTCCCCATCGGCGCCAGCAGCACCGGCACCTGGATGGCGGCACAGGGGTCGAGCCCGACGCCGGTGCGGCCGGACAGGTGTGCGTGCCGGAGCGCCGCCGGCTCGCCCATGTGGCCATTGCGACCCAGGAACCCGGTGCGATCGGCGGTATGGCTCCGGCTCTCGGCGTCGGCGTCGAAGAACGCGACGCGGCCCTCGAACTCGGTGTTGTAGGGGTTGCGCGCAGTGAGCACGCCGCTGCCGGCGTCGACCTCGGTGACCACGTGCATCCGGGTGCGCGCCTGCTGCTCGCCCAGCACCCACTCCACATAGCCGGTTGCCGACAGGCGCCGCAGCTGCCCCGACAGGTTGCGCAATTTGAGCAGCGAGAACTTGACCGCATCCTGCGCCCCGACGAACACCCACAGCTCGCTGGCGATGCCGTTCTCGACATGTTCGTAGACGCTGTAGCCGAAGCCATGGCGCGTGCGATAGGCGCCGCTGCCACGGCACGGCAGCGGCGTTGGCGACCAGACGTGGCCGGTGTCCTCGTCGCGCAGGTAAATGGCTTCGCCGCCGACATCACCCACCGGGTCGTTGTGCCAGGGTGTGAGCCGGAAACCGTGGGCATTCTCGAACCAGGTGTAGCCGGGCGTGCTTTCGCTGACCACGGTGCCCAGTTCGGGATTGGCCAGCACGTTGGCCCATGGCGCGGGGGTCGGTGCGCCTTCGCGCGACAGGATCACGTACTCGTGACCGTCGGCCGAGAACGCACCGTGGCCGTTGTCGAACAGGAAACGTTCGGCCACCGCTTCAAACGGCCAGGGCTGTGCTTCGCCAGACGGTGGCAATCCGCGCTCGACATCGGGCGCCTGCCAGTCGGGAGCAGCCTGCACGGGTGCTCCGTCGGGCAGCAGCAGCGGCATGGCGGTTTCGGCCGGTACCCGGCGCCCGACCTGCACGGCGAGGCTGCCGTCGGCGTCGCTGAGCACCACCCGCGCCACCGACTGAATGAGGATGCGATCCTCGTGCGAGATCACATGCGCCGCGCGCAGGAAAACGCCGCCGCGCTGGTCGAGCAAATGCGCCTCGGGGCTGGCGCCCACCAGGTCCAGAATCTGCTCCTGCAGCTCCTGGCGGTAGCCGCCTTGCTCCTCGTTCCAGATCACCAGGTCAACCTCGAGCCCCTTCTGTCGCCAGTAGGCATGGGCGCGCACCAGTTGGCGCACCATCTCCAGGCTGCCCAGATCGGCGACTTGCAACAGCACGATGGGCAGGTCACCGGAGATTGCAAACCCCCACAACCCCGATTGTCCGCGGCGGTTCTGCAACAGCACCTGTGGCGCGGCGCGCAGGAACGGGTGCGTGTACACCAGCGGCCCGGCCAGGCGCTGGAACAGATACGCGTCGGCCTGCGAGGCGTTGATCTGGCGGCGTACGGCTTCGCTGTGGGTCCAGGCCAGGTCGAACACGCGGTCGGCCAGATGGCGATCGCGGTACTTGTCGATCAGTGCCATGCAGCCAGCGCGCTGCGGGGCGATGCCGGTGACCATGTCGATCACCACCTGCTGGTCGCCGGCCAGGGTGATGCGCGTGCGGATCGCCACGATGGGGTCGAGCACCGAGCCTTCGGAGTCGGACAATACCTCCTGTTCGGTCAGCGCCTGCGGCGCGCGCGGCGTGTTGCCGCGACCGAGGAAGCGGGCGCGGTCGGTCTCGTAGGAAATCGCGTTGATGTCGGCGCCGTGCACGGCTACCAGGTGCAGCATCCACGGCGGCGTCTCCTCGTGCGAGCGCGGCCGCCGCGTGCACAGCAGCGCCTGCTTGTCGCGCACGATCTGCGTCTGTACGAACAGATTGCTGAACGCCGGGTGCGCATCGTCGTTCACCGCCGGCGCCAGCACCACCTCGGCGTAGGTGGTGATCTCGATGGTGCGTGGACGCGAGATGCGGTTGGACAGGTACAGGCGGCGCAGTTCAATGTCGTCCTCGGCCGAGATCGCGACCTCCATGTGCATGTCGTAACCGCGGTGGCGGCCGCGGTATTCGGCCTTGGCGTCGCAGAAGATCGCCTCGTAGCGATCTACGGGCACGCAGGTCGGCTGGAACGCGGCCGACCAGAAGGCCCCGCTGGCGATATCGCGCAGGTAGCAGAAGCTGCCCCAGCAGTCGCGCGTGGCGTCCTCGCGCCAGCGCGTGAGAGCGACGTCACCCCGGCGGCTGTAGCCGCCGCCGGCGCCCGTGAGCAGCGCGTGGTAGCGGCCGTTGGACAACAGCTGCACCGCAGGCCGCGAGGTCGACGGACGCGTGATCACCCGCATCCGGGGCTCGCTGGCGACGCCGTTCGTGCGCGGGGCGTGCGCCTGGCTCTCATGCGGATGGAACAGGCCGGTGCGCGGGATGCGCTCCTGCAGCAACAGCACGGTGGCCTGGAACTCGGCATCGGCGACAAAGCGCTGCTGCATCGGCTGCTCGCGCAACAGGTGCAGCAGCGCCAGCAGGCCCATGCCCTGGTGGTGGGCCATGTACGAACGCACCAGCGCATGATCGCGTTCGGGCGGCAGGCGCGCCGGCGTGTAGTCTATGGCCTCGTACAGGCCGAACGGACCGGCGAAGCCCGCGTTGGTCAGCCGCTGCAGGTTCCGGCACGCCTCCACCGGGGCCACCGTCAGCGCCAGCATGCTGGCGTACGGGGCGATGACCAGGTCCTGGCCGAGGCCGCGCTTGAGTCCGAGCCGGGGCACGCCGAAGGCCCGGTACTGGTAGTTCATGTGCGCGTCAAAGGCGTTGTAGCCCGATTCGGACATGCCCCACGGCAGCCCGCGCCGCGTGCCGTGGCGGATCTGCGCGCGCACCGCGTTGTGCGCGGTCTGGTCGAGCAGGGTATCGGCATAACTGGGCATCACCAGCCGCGGCATCAGGTACTCGAACATCGAGCCGCTCCACGACAGCAGCGTCGCCTCGCCGTCGACCTCGGTCAGCAGCCGGCCGAGCGCGAACCAGTTTTCCTGCGGGAGCTGCGCCTGCGCGATGGCGACAAAGCTGCACAGCCGCGCCTCCGAGGCAAGCAGGTCGTAATAGCCGGAGTCGAGCCTGCGCTCGTCGACGTTGTAGCCGATGGCCAGCAGGTGGCGGGTGCGGTCGTAGAGGAATTCATATTCCATCTGAGCGCACTGGCCGGCGCTGTGTGCCAGCCGCTCCAGCTCGTCGGCGCGCTGGCGCGCGCGGGCACGCAGCGCCGGATCCCTGGCCTGCCGCAGTTCGCGCAGACTTGGAATGGACGCGGTCTGCGCCGTGCCCGGCACCGCGCCCGATGCGGCATCCGGGACAAAGCAACGCGCTTCTTCACTGCTGGCGCGACAGGCCGCAGCGAGCGCGCGCGGCCAGTACCCCGTGGGCAACACGGACGACGGGTCGTCCCGCTGCGGCCAGGCCGATTCGATCGCTGCGGCGTGTTGCGCCAGCGCGTCGAACGCTTGCGCGGCCGCCTGCAGCGATTCGGGCGGCGCGGCACGCGTTGCCTCAAGGCGCTGCCGGAAGGCAGCCAGTGCATGCTGCAGGGTGACGTCGCTGCTGCCGGTGTCCGCGCACGCTTTTGCCAGCACGGCATGCGTGTCGGCAAGGCCACTCAGCGTATTGGCTACATCCAGCACGGGTGCATCAACCAGCGCCAGCAGGCCCTGACGCAGGACCAGCAGGTGGCCGGCGAGGTTGCCGCTGTCGACGGTGGAGATATAGCGCGGCGGCAGCGGCTCGAGGGTTTCGGTGTCGTACCAGTTGTAGAAATGGCCGCAATGCCGCGGCAGCGATTCAAGCGTGGCCAGGGTGTCGGCGCAGCGCTGCATGGTTTGCGCGATGGTCAGGTAGCCGAAGTCGCAGGCCGCCAGGTTGGCCAGCAGCGACAGGCCGATGTTGGTCGGCGAGGTCCGCCGCGCCAGCCGCGGCGTGGGGTATTCCTGCACGTTGTCCGGTGGCAGCCAGTGGTCTTCGGCGCGGACGTTGACGTCAAAGAATGCCCAGGTGCGCCGCGTCAGCGCGTGCAGGAACGCGATGCGGGGCGCGGACAGCACCGCCTGCCGCTGCCGCCGCGGCTGCCCCAGCCAACCCATGAGCAGCGGCGACAAGGCCCACAGCAACAGGATGGGTGCCGCGACCGGCAGTGCGGTGATGTTCAGCCGCCACAGCAGCGCCGCGACCAGGAAAGAGATCGTCGGCGCAAACCACATGCTGCGCAGTTCAGCGCCCATGCCATGGCCGAGCTTGCGTTCGACCTCGCTGGCGGTATTCCACTGCAGCAGGCGGCGCCGGCTGATCGCCAGTCGCCAAAGTGTGCGCGCAATCGCGAGCACGCTGAAATACGCCTCATGGGGCAGACGTGCCAGGTCGACGACAACCCGCCGCAGACCGCGCATCAGCTCCTGCCCCACCTGCAGCAGATGCGTCTCCAGCCCCATGTCGCGCGGTTTGACCACGAGGTCGCGGATGCTTGGCAGCAGGACCGGGAGCAACAGCAGGCAGACCAGCCACACGGTCCACAGCAACGGATCGGGCAACAGCATCCAGCCGATCACGAACAGCGCAACCGCCGCTGCCGCCACCAGGCTGCGGCGCAGGTTGTCCAGCAGTTTGCCGCGCGACAACCACGACAGCGGATTGCGCTCGTAGCCGGCCTTGCGCTTCGGCTGGTCCGATACGTGCACATGCGAGGCATCGCGCCTGCTGCTGCCGGCAGCAAGGGAAAGATCGCCGGGGTCTTCGGCCGCAGCCTCGCCAACGGGCACCCAGGGCAACACCCAGGGCAACAACTGCCAGTCGCCACGAATCCAGCGTGCCCGGCGCTCGACATCGGCAGCATAGCGCGAGGGGTAATCCTCGTGCAGGCGTGCGTCGCTCACCAGGCCGGCGCGCGCGTAGCAACCTTCCAGGAGGTCATGGCTGAGGATGCGGTTGTCCGGAAAGCGGCCGCGCAGCGCCCGCTCGAACGCGTCGACATCGTAGATGCCCTTGCCAACGAAAGAGCCTTCGCCGAACAGGTCCTGGTACACGTTGGAGACCATCCGGGTGTAAGGATCGATTCCCGGCTCGCTGCCGTACATGCGTGCATAGCGCGAGATCTGGCGCCCGCTCATGCTGACCCCGACAACCGGCTGCAAAATGCCGTAGCCGCGCGTCACGCGCCCGCGGCGCGCATCGAAGTGGGCGTGATTGAGCGGATGCGCCAGCGTCGCCACAAGCTCGCGCGCGGCATTGCGGGGCAGCTGCGTGTCGGTGTCCAGCGTGATGACGTAGCGCACACCCACCAGCGCGTCGAGGTTGCCGGCGATGCGCATGAATGCCGCACGCCCACCGTCGCGGTTGCGCAGCAGGTGATTGAGTGCCGCCAGCTTGCCGCGCTTGCGCTCGTGCCCCATCCAGCAGCCTTCGCTGGCGTTCCACTGACGCGGCCGGTGCAGCAGGAAGAAGCGGTCGCCATGCCCGGCCACGTAACGGGCGTTGAGCGCGTCGATCTTGCGCACCGCATGCGCGAGCAGGGCCTCGTCGCCTGGCAGCGTCTGCTGGTCGGCATCGCCAAAGTCGGTCAACAGGGCAAAATGCAGCTGCGGGTCCCGGTTGGCAAGGAAACGCACCTCCAGCGCTGCCACCAGTGCATCTGCGCCGTCCGTGCTGTCCAGCATGCTCGGCACGACGACCAGCGTGCGCAAATCAGCGGGAATGCCGTGGGAAAAATCCAGCCGCGGCAATCGCTGCGGCGCAACCAGCAGCGTTGCCACCCAGTTGACCAGAAGAATGCCCAGTTCGCTGAAAACCACGGTGGCCAGCGTCACGATCAGCCACAGCGGTGCCCAGGGCAGCGTCAGTACCTGCGTCCCGAACAGCAGCACGACGACAAAGAAAGCAACGACCAGGGCGATCGACAGCAGATAAACCGACAGGGGAATCCTGCGCGGCGCCAGCGGCAAACCGCGTGGCGTGTGGCCGGATGCGCGCAGCGCGGCCCTGAGCTGCGTCAAGCCGTCGTCAACGAGGTAATAGCCGACATGCGTTTCGCTGGGCGAGACGGATGCCGGCACGGAGGTGGGAGCCTGAGCGCGCGCCTGCGCCAGCTGCAGGCACATCTGCGCCACCGCAAGTTCATCGATGCCCCCGAGACGCGCGAGTCGTTCCACCACGTGGCGATAGCTGTCGCGGGTATGGAAATCCATGCGTGCGTAAATCGCTGCCGGATCCTGGCGCAGGGTCTGGTCGACCACGCTGGCGGTTTCCACAAACTCGCGCCAATCAACGCTGCCCAGCGTGCGCAGGCTGCCGATGCTGTTGCTGATCGAGACCTGGTCGGCCGCCCGCTGCTGGCTGTCGGCATGGATCAACTGACCGACACTGTGGTCGTCTTGCGCCAGCCATTGCTCGATCCAGTGCAGCGGCATCGCCAGTGCAGCGCTGCCGTCGTGCAGCCCACGCATCAGTTCCGCGACAAAGGATTCCGACAACGGGGGCGAGGAGCGCACCATGTCGGCCAGCACCAGTATCAGTTTCCGTGGTTCGCTTTCCGCGGCCTGGTTGATTCGCGCGGCCCACTCGACCGCCAGCCTTCGGTCGACGTTGCCACGCATGATGCGCAGCGCCATGCGGCGCAGGTTTTCCACCAGCGCCAGCCGCAGCATGATCGGGATCGCCCACAGCTCGCCCAGCTTCAGTGGCGTCACCGTCTGGTAGGCGGCAACGAAGTGGCTCATGGTCCTGGCGTCGACGCGGCCGTCACCGTGGGCTATCGCCTCGGTCGCCAGGTGAAACACGCGTGGCATGCCGGCAGCGGGGCCTGCCTCCAGCGCGGGCAGCTGGCGGCTGTAACCCTTGGGCAGGTGCAGACGCGCGAGTCGGATCTGCTCCTCGACCAGATAGTAATTGTCAAGCAGCCATTCGCCGGCCGGCGTGATGGACACATCGTCGCGCACCATCTGCGTGAGCTGCACGCGCGCGTCGTCAAGCAGGTTTGCATTCTCCTCCAGGCGCGCCAGCAGCAGGTCCGGCATCCTGCGGGCGTGCACCTTGTGCGTGCGCGCCAGCGCCTCGCCATGCAGCGCCATCTGTTCTGCACTGAACAACTGCGCACGCAACAGGGGTTCGGCTGCCGGCGTGGGCGTCACCACCGCCCTTTGCCAGCGGCGAAGATATCGCCGCAGGCGCTGCCATCGGCCCAACAATGACCAGGCGCCTGGCATGGACTAATGCCCCCTGGGCATGGTGTTGGCGCTGCCGGTTTGTACCACTGTCAAGGCCGCTGCCGCGGCGCGTCGTGGCGTGGAAGTACGACACAGGGATGACACGGGCAATACTCTGTGATCTATCCGTTGCTGCGTGACTTGATGGCGGCCAAGCCGGGCCATTCATCCTGCGCGCCCAAACCGCGCAGCAGGCGGCGGTCATCGGGCGATCGATGCAACAGTCGCCCAGCCACTCGGTGCAGTGCATCGACATCCCCGGCCGGCAAGGCAAACGAGGTCGGGATGTCTGCGAAACGCTTGTATTCGACCGGATCGGAAAGCGCCTCGGAGGTGACCTCGACCAGGTAGAACCTTGTGTCGACGTTGCCACTGTCGCGGGCCAGCGCTTCGAACCGCGCCTTGAACAATTCGGTGGTCTCAAACGAATAGCGACCGATCGGAATATTCTTCACGTTGCGTATGACCTGGAACACAGACGACACGGCTTCGCTGTGGTCAAGCCGACGACTGGGCGGAGTTTCCGCGCTCACCGTGATCAGCACGACCTTGCTCAGTGCCGCCATGCCCGGCGCATGGGGCAGTCGTTGTGGCTCGCGTTCGGTCTGGGCGCGCTCAAGCAGTGCGCGCAAACCGGTGTCGCCGGAAATGCCGCCGTCGAGCAAATGCACGTACGGGCGCTGTGCGCGGTCCAGACAGGAGCGCATGTTGCTGGCCTGATAGTAGCGCCGTGCCGACGCTGCGCGATCGTCCGGTGCCGCCTGCACCCACGCCGGTTCGTGGTAACCACAACTGCCCGCATAATTGCGCAGGGTCAGCGGACTGAGCACCACGGGCACCGCACTGGATGCGGCCACGGCGCGTGAGAGCGGGTAGGTTGCCAAACCCGGGCACAGCAGGTCGAACTGGTCCCGGGTGAACTCGAAGCGCGTACCCAATGACATGTCGCTGGCGTTGAGCAGCACGAAGGGCCGGCCATATTGCTGCAAGTCGCTGAAGGTTGCACCGTGAAACAGGTATTTGTCGAGATACTCCGCCACCAGGTCGCTGCGGCCAAAGGTGGGACTGATGGTGCGCGCCAGGTTGCCGGGAGCAAGCAGTTTGCGGGTGAGCTGGCCTTGTACGTTGCGCAGCAGAAAATCGGGCTCGAAGTCGGTGAACAGACGTTCGCGGTACAACGCATGATAAGCGGCCGTATAGCTGCCGCCGGAGACGGCGGAGATGAGGTCGACTTCGTCCAACAGGCTTTTGCGCCGGCCTTCCCACACAATATCGGTCTGCTGCAGCTGCTCCAGCACACCATAGGCCAGAGCCGCTGCTCGCGTGCCGCCGCCGGAGAACGCCAGCACCGCAAACAGACTGCCGGAGTTGTTCGGGGCAGGCAGGTTCTCCAGCCGGTAGCCGTCGTTCGGCGCGTACTGCTCGAGCTGGGCATTGACCGGATCGTGCGCGCAGCCCACCAGGGCAAACGCCAGCAACAACCCGCTCGCCAGCCGACCCCCGCTGCCACGCAGCTTGCGCCAGGCGCGCGCCAGCAGCGCCGGTCGTGGACGGGTAATCCATGCATTGCAGCATGTCGCCAGGGCGGCCCTCATGTTCATGTCGGTGGCCTGCCGCCGTAAAACGCATTCAGCACGGCCACGGCCTGTTCGGCATTTTCGACGATGCTGACCAGTCGGACGTCGTTGGCGTCGAGCATGCCCTGTTCGACCAGAAAGTCCAGATCGCACGCACGGCGCCAGAACGCACTGCCCACCAGCACAATCGGCAGGCGCGGCATCTTGCCGGTTTGTACCAGGGTCAGCACTTCGAACAACTCGTCCAGCGTGCCAAATCCACCGGGAAAGACGACCAGTGCTTTCGCGCGCAGCAGGAAGTGCATTTTGCGCACGGCGAAATAGTGAAAGCGGAAGGCCAGCTCCGGGGTGATCCAGCTGTTGGGTCGCTGTTCGTGCGGCAAGGTCACGTTGAACCCGATCGAGCGTGCGCCAGCCTCATGCGCGCCCCGGTTGGCAGCCGCCATGATGCCTGGCCCGCCGCCGGTCACCACCACGAAGTCACGGCGCCCCTCGCGCTGAAACCGGCACGAGACAATTTCCGCGAAACGCCTCGCTTCTTCGTAGTAACGGGCGCCGGCAAGTCGGCGGCGCGCACGGGTGAGTTGGTGTGCCAGCTGCGCATCTTCCGGATGCAATTGCGCACGTGCGGCGAGCCGCACAACTTCGGCCTGCGCCTGCTCCGGTGAGCAGGTCCGTGCACTGCCAAATACCACTACGGTGGAACGGATTGCGTGCTTTTGCAGGGCGATTTCGGGCTTGAGCAGCTCCAGTTGCAAACGTACGCCGCGCAGTTCATCGCTGGCAAGAAATTCGACATCTTCCTGGGCCAGCTGGTAAGCCGGGCCGTGCACGATCGCTTCCTCACGCAGCTCCCGTTGATCTTCGCTGTTCATGCCCGTGCTCCGCTGATGGGTTCATGCCAATGCGCCTGCTGGCCCGCTGCGGGAACGGTCACCTCCCAGCCGGAGCGCTCACGCAGCCTGGTGGCCAGGGTCTGCGCTGCTGTGTCTTCACCGTGGACCACGAAAGTGTGTGCTGGTGGTCGCTCGAAACCGGCGGTCCATGCCAGCAGTGCTGGCTGGTCGGCGTGTGCCGAGAGACCGCCCACAGTATGCACCGAAGCGTGCACGGGGACCTCTTCGCCAAAGATACGCACCCGCTTGGCGCCATCGACCAGCCGCCGGCCCAGCGTTCCCTGGGCCTGGAAGCCGGTGATCATCACACTGCATTCCGGTCGCGGCAGGTTGTGGCGCAGATGGTGTTTGATGCGACCGGCAGTACACATGCCGCTGGCGGAGATGATGATGGCGCCCTGGCGGATTTGATTCAGGGCCATCGATTCCTCCACGCTCCCGGTAAAGTGGACATAGGGAAGATCCTGGCCGAGCGAGCGCCAGCCAGCGAGATGCTTGGCGCTTTCATCGAACAACTCCAGGTAGCGCTGCGTTATCCGCGTCACCTCGGTGGCCATCGGCGAATCGACGAACACCCTCAGGTCGCGCAGGCGGCCCTCCCGGGTGAGACGATGCAGGTGATAAATGACTTCCTGGGTGCGACCAACGGCGAACGCGGGAACGATCACGTTGCCGCCCTTAAGGGTGCGCCCGACGATCCCGATCAACTCTTCCTCGGTCGCCGCGAAATCCTTGTGTGCGCGGTTGCCGTAGGTGGATTCGATGACCAGGATGTCGGCTTCCTCGATCACTGTCGGATCCCGGAGAATCGGCCGCCCCGGCTGGCCAAGATCGCCGCTGAACACGAGCTTGGTCGCCTGGCCACGCTCCGTGGTCCAGACCTCGATGATGGCCGAGCCGAGAATGTGGCCTGCATCGCGGAAGCGGCAGCGTACGCCGGTCGCGGGCACCAGTTCGGCATCGTAGTCGATGGGTTGTACCTGTTTCAGGCACTCCTGTGCGTCCTCCATGGTATACAGCGGCGCCAACGCATCGCCTTTGCCGCGCGCAGACTTTGCGTAGCGCCGCGCCCGCTCGGCATCGCGCTCCTGGATGTGCGCGCTGTCAGGCAGCATCACCTTGAGCAGATCGGCGGTCGCTGTGGTCGCGTGGACAGGGCCGCGAAAACCGGCGCGGGTGAGCTTGGGCAGCAGGCCACTGTGATCGATGTGGGCATGGGTCAGCAGCACGAAATCGATGGCTTTCGGGTCGAAGGCAAACGGCTTGCGGTTGCGTCCGTCTGCCTCGCGGCCGCCCTGCACCATGCCGCAGTCCACCAGGAAGCGGACGGCGCCGGTTTCGACCAGAAAGCACGAGCCGGTGACTTCGCGCGCGGCGCCGAGGAAAGTAATGTTCATCGCATGACCTCAAGGAATCAACACGTATCCACCCGGTGCGTCTTCCAGCGGCGGATGGGCCTCATTGCCCGGCGTGCGGACGTCGACCTTGCAACCCCTGGTCGGCGCGTACTGATCAAACCGAAAGTGCGTGCAGCTCATCAGGACAAACGCCAGCAGCGACCCGCCCACCAGTCGACACCCATTACCGCGCAGAGTGCACCAGACGCGTCCGACCAGCGCCAGTCGCCGGCGGGAGGCGAATTCATTCTCAGGCAAGTCGCCCATGATGAATGCATTTTCTGCGGCGCATTCATCCCTGCCATTGCCCCTCCTGCACATGCATCACCTGCAGCGTGTCGGCCGTGCCCTGCGCTGCCCCGGAGGCAGACAACATGACAACAGGATCGCCGGGTTGCGCAAGTCCTTGCGCGCACAGCCAGTGACTGGCCAGACGCAGGCACGATTGCGGTTCAAACCCCGCCACGGCCAGTAACGGTGACACGCCCCAGACCACCGCCAGACGGCGACACAAGTCCTCGGAGTCAGCCACGACCACCAGCGGCGCCGCGGGTCGGAAGCGGGCAATTCCCAGCACGGTCGCCATATTCCTGACCGGGGCGATGATGGCCCTGGCGTCGAGACGGGCCGCAAACTGGCAGGCAACCAGGCTGATGGGGTTTGCCGCCGGGGTTGCCTCATTGGCGCACAGCCGCTCACGTGCAAGGCGCGCAGCATATTCGGCTTCAGTGGCTGTCAGCACCCGCTGCAAAATCTTGACGGCGGCCACCGGAAAGCGTCCGATGGCAGTCTCGGCGGACAGCATCACGCCGTCAGTCCCATCGAGCATGGCGTTGGCGACATCCGTCACCTCGGCGCGCGTCGGCCGTTCCTGCATGACCATGGATTCGAGCATCTGGGTGGCGGTGATCACCGGGCGTGCCTGGGCATTGGCCAGGGCGATGATGCGTTTCTGCACCAGCGGGATCTCGGCCAGGTCGGTCTCCACCCCCAGATCCCCGCGCGCCACCATCACGCCATCGGCCGTCTCCACAATGGCGTCGAGGTTGGCGAGGGCCTGGCGTTTTTCGATCTTGGCCATCAGCAGGGGCTGGCGGCCGGGCGGAAGCAGGGCTCGAACACGGATCAGGTCATCGGCAGATTGGACAAACGACACGCCGAGCCACTCCGCCTGTTGCGCCAGCGCGAAGCCCAGGTGCCGGCGGTCGTCGTCCGTCGGCACGAGTGCCGAGAGCCTGGATTCGGGCACGTTGATCCCCGAGCCGGAGGTCACCGTTCCACTGACGAGTACCCGGCAGACCACCCGCTCCGCACCAGCGGTTTTCACCTCAAGCTTGACGGCACCATCGGCGAGATACACCGACTCGCCCACACGCAACGCCTGCAGCAACGCCGGGTGCCGCACCGGTAGCGCATCAGCAGGATCGGCCTCAAGCGCCAGCATCACGTCCGCACTCAGATGCAGCTCGCGGGTACCGCCGGGCAACTCTGCGAGCCGGAACTTCGGCCCCGGCAGGTCCACCAGGACGGCGACGAACCGCCCCGCTTGTTGCGCCCATTGACGCACCTGCTGAATCCGGCGAGCGTGGCTGGCGTGATCACCGTGCGACATGTTGAAGCGGGCAACGTCCATCCCTGCGCCAATCAGCCGCTCCAACACACCTGCTCGATCGGTCGCCGGACCCAGAGTGCAAATGATCTTTGTCCGATGCCAGGGGAGTTGGGGCATCTTGACCTCCGAGTATGCGGCGACCAGGCGCGTCTGATCCTGATCGTCACTGCGGTCGCACTTTTGATCCAGCCTGAAAAAACTGGAGAAACTGCACGATGAACGGATTGCGCCTGTTCGAAATCCGCGGCCTGTACGGAGCCCCGTCCAACCGTTTGGGCTTGACGTGGCGGCTTTTCTCACGGAACACTGTACGCTGAATCCAGGTTGGTTTTGTCCGATCCAAAGACGCGGATATGGTGCCGGTTATGTGCGATCAGCCACGGCTGAACGGGTCCGGAGTTTGCCTTACTCATGGCGCAGCGCATCGACGGGATTCAGATGCGCAGCCTTGCGTGCAGGGAAATATCCGAAGAGGACGCCTATCGCGACCGCGAAGAAAAACCCCATCAACATGACGGCGGGAGAAAGCAGGAAGGGCATCTTCATCCGGGTCGTTACCAACCAGGTGCCCACGACGCCGAGGATCAGCCCGATGATGCCGCCGAGCGTCGACAAGGTGATCGATTCGACCAGGAACTGCAGCAACACATCACGGGTGCGGGCACCAATCGCCAGCCGGATGCCGATTTCGCGGATGCGCTCAGTGACGGACACCAGCATGATGTTCATGATCCCGATCCCGCCCACCAGCAAGCTCACGGCAGCAATGGCGCCGAGCAGGACGGTCAGCGTGTTCGTGGTACTGGCCAGCGCCTCGGCAATGTCTTGCGTGTCCCGAACGTAGAAGTCGTCGTCTGCCCGGGAGGCAATGCTCCGGCGCTGTCGAAGCAATGATTCAATATCCTTCTGCACGGTGCGCGTGCTGCCATCGATCAGGGCAGATACATAAATGGTCTGCACATCAAGCTTGCCCACGAGACGGCGCTGGACGGCCTTGATGGGCATGAGGATGGTCTTGTCCCGGTCCTGCCCCATGGACTGGCCCTTCTCCTCGAGGACGCCGATCACCCGGCAGGCGGTGCGCCCCACCCGAAGCGTTGACCCCAGGGGCTCCTGGCCAAGATACATCTCGTCGACCAGCGCGGTGCCGATGATGCAAGCGGCCGCGCCGGCACTCAGCTCCGAGTCCTCGAACTCGCGGCCATAGGCAACCCCGTGGTTGCGAACGACAAAATAGTTGTTGTTTGTGCCCACCACCGGGATCGTCTCGTTGGCGTTGCCGAAAACAACGGTCGCGTTGGTCGTCAGCGCCGGTGCCACAAGAATTCCAGGCACTTCGCGCTCTATGGCCTGCACATCCTCCAACTCGAAAGGCCTGGCGATCGAGCGCACGCCGCCGAGGCCACGCTGGGCGGTGCCGGGCATGACGAACAACAGATTCGAGCCGATGCTGGCAATTTCGTCGGTGACACTGCGTGTGGCGGACTGGCCCAGATGCACCATGACCACGACGCTGCCGACGCCGATGATGATGCCCAGGGCGGTCAGAAGCGAACGCAGCTTGTTCCTGACGATGGCCTGAAAGGCCATGAGAAAGGTGTCCAGCCAGCTCATGACAGAACCTCCGCCGGGGGTCCGTCCTTCTCCAGCTTGCCATCGACGAAGTACAGCACCCGTTCCGCGTAGCGGGCAATGGGCGGCTCGTGCGTCACCATGATAATGGTGATGCCCCGCTCGATGCGGATCTGCTCCAGTTGCACCATGATGCCGTCGGACATCGCGGTATCCAGGTTTCCGGTGGGCTCGTCCGCCAGCAGGATGGGAGGCTCGGTCACCAGCGCCCGGGCGATGGCCACCCGTTGCTGTTGCCCCCCGGAAAGCTGATTGGGTGTGGCGGACTCACGGCCGGCCAGGCCGACCATGCGCAGGGCCTCGCTCGCGCGTGCTCTGCGCGTGGACCGCTTGACGCCGTCGTAGATGAGTGGCAGCTCCACATTGGCCAGCGCCGTGACCCGCGGCAGCAGGTTGAAACTCTGGAAGATGAAGCCCATGAAATGCCGGCGCAACAGCGCGAGTTCATCCCGGTCGAGGCGGGCCACGTCCACCCCACGGAACAGGTATTCACCGGCGGTGGGCACGTCCAGGCAACCGATGATGTTCATGCAGGTGGACTTGCCTGAACCGCTGGGCCCCATGATGGCCACGAACTCGCCATCGCGGATCGTCAGGTCGACACCATCCAGCGCGCGCACCTCGGCCGCGCCCGCCCCGTAGATCTTGTAGATCCCGCGCATCCGGATGATGGCAGGAGGCAACCGCGGCGGCGGCAGGTCTGCATGCGGGTTGCTTGCGTGGTTATCCAGTGGGACCTCCGCCGATCAGGATCTGGTCGCCCACGGACAATTCATCACTGAAAACCTCGGTATATTGACCGTCGGTGTAGCCGGTGCGCACGAGGACGCGTTGCGGTTGGTCTCCCTTAAGTACCCAGATGGTATTGGCGGACGCTGCGGGAGCGTCCTTGAGGCGGTCGGCGGGAAGGCTGAACAGGCCGCCGCCTGTTTCTCCGCTGGCCGGGGGCCGGAAGCGAAACGCCATGTTGGGCACTCGCAACGCCTGCTTTCGCTCGCCCGTGATGATGGTTGCCGTCGCCGTCATGCCTGGCTGCAAAAGATGTTCGGAATTGTCGACCGACAGCACCGTGGTGTAGGTCACCACATTGTTCTCGACCGTCGGATACAAATAGACCTTCAGCACCGTGGCCTTGAACAGCCGGCCCGGCCAGGCATCGACGACAAAGGTTGCGACCTGGCCCGCCTTCACCATGCCCACGTCGGCCTCATCCATGGACACGTGCAGTTCCATTTGCCGCAGGTCTTCCGCGAGCAAAAAGAGTTCGGGCGTCTGGAAGCTTGCTGCCACGGTGGTCCCCGGCTCGATGTTGCGCTTGAGCACCACGCCATCGATGGGCGAGGTGATGACCGCCTTCTCAAGTCGTGTGCGCGCCTGCGATACGCTGGCCTCGGCCTGCTGGATCGTCGCCCTGGCGTGCGCGGTCTTGGCCCGGGCACGCTTGGCCGTGGCAACGGCTGCGTCCAGCGTTGCCTGGGACAAGAAATATTCCCCGGCCAGATCCCGCGTCCTGCGCTCGTCCACCGTGGCCTCCTGCAGCGTCGCTGCCGCTTCGGAAGCGGATGCCCGGGCCAGCGCAAGGCCGGCCGTTGCCTGTTGCAGTGCCACGTTGAGCTCGTCGGTGTTGAATTTTGCAAGGATCTGGCCCTTGCGCACGCTGTCGTTTTCCGCGACCGACACCTGGCCGATAATCCCGGATATTTCGGCGCCAACGGATACTTCGCTCTTGGGCTGCAGATTCCCGGTTGCCGTCGCCGACAGCAGCATGTCGGCACGATCCAGCGCATGCGTCTGCCATTGCACCGCAGGCTGGGTTGGCCAAAACCACCACGCCAATGCGCCCACGACAAGCGCGGCCAGAACAAGCCAGCCCGTTTGCCTGAACCGGCCACGCGCTTTCTCGGCCCGGATAACGGTATTGACCTCGTCCGCCATTTCTGTCAGGGAGGAATCAGGAGGCGTTGCCATCAGTTTTCTCCGGGGCTTCCAGCAGGAGAACCAATCAACCTAGAATCCGCAGTTGACCGCTTATTTTTTTGACAACTATTTGTTATTGCTCGAAGTTTTGCGTTTTTCAATGAACACCTAGGATCAAAAACAAGAGGGCGACAGGTGCCTGACACTGTTTTGCGGCCGGCCTCTTCGCTGCGTTCTACCACGATACCCTGCTTGGCCTGCTCTCCCAAAAATAGCCGTGCTCAAGGGCCTTCTCCTGCACGGTGGCATCGACGATGACACCCTCAGATTCGACGGACTTGATCACTCTCACCCGAACTGCCGGGTCGATGGTGGCCGTCAGGATCTCTTCGATGCCTGCCTCGCCGATTCGCGTGCGCAAGCCACTGACTTGCGCGGCATCGCAGGGCGGGCGCAGTTTGCAGACCCCACGCCAGAGACGTACTGCCACACGATATTCTCGCTCCAGCGCAACGTCAGTTCTTCATCACTGGGGAAAAAGGCATGTTTGATCCGGCAGCCTGACCATCAGGCGCATGACAAGACGGGGCGGTCGGCGCTGCCATACCGAGCAAGAACACCCATTACGCCGACGACCGTGGATCACGAAGCGTTGATGGTGGCACGCAATCCACCAGGTTGGTTGCAGCCGCAGGTCAGGCGCGGGGCTGCTGCAGCACGTGTCCGGCCTGATCCGAGATTTGCTTTATCGCCAATCGGCCGTGCCAGGATCAAGGTTGGCCGCTTCCGCAGGTGCGGCTTTTTGCGTTGGCATAATGCACTTGACGAGCGGATGTCACCCTGGCGACATCGCATGCTCCGATTTTCTCTATGGACAACGAGGAGATTTTTTCATGCGCAAGAGCAGGATTCTGGGTGCGGCACTGGTTGCGGCCTTGTTTTTACCACTGGCGGCAGGCGCGGCCAGCAAGCATTTGGTGTTTTGTTCGGAAGGCAGCCCCTCGGGGTTCAATCCGCAGTTCTACGATGACGGCACCACCTTTGACGCCTCATCGCGGCCGCTGTACAACCGCCTGGTCGAGTTCAAGCTGGGCACCACCGATTTCGAGCCGGGGCTGGCCGAGTCGTGGGACATTTCGGACGACGGCCTGACCTACACCTTTCATTTGCGCAAGGGCGTCAAGTGGCAGACGACGCCCTGGTTCAAGCCGACGCGCGAGTTCAACGCCGACGACGTGCTGTACAGCTTCAACCGGCAGTGGAAAAAAGACCACCCCTGGCACCAGGTGGGCGGCGGCAACTACCAGTACTTTGCAGGCATGGGCTTTCCCAAGCTGCTCAAGGCCATAGAAAAGCTCGACGATCACACCGTGCGCTTTGAACTGAACGCGCCCAACTCGGCCTTCCTGCCCGACCTTGCCATGGATTTTGCCTCCATACTGTCGGCCGAGTACGCCGAGCAGCTAATGGAAGCGGGCACGCCCGAGCAGATGAACCACAACCCGGTGGGCACCGGCCCCTTTGTCTTTGTCAACTACCAGAAGGACGCCATCATCCGCTACAAGGCCAACCCGGACTACTTTGTCGAGCGGCCCAAGATAGACAACCTGGTGTTTGCCATCACGCCCGATGCCTCGGTGCGGCTGCAAAAGACCAAGGCGGGCGAGTGCCAGGTGATGTCGTTCCCAAATCCGGCCGATCTGGACACGATCAAAAAGGACGCCGACATCGAGCTCATGGAGCAGGCGGGCCTGAACGTCGGCTATCTGGCCATGAACGTCGAACGCGAGCCGTTTGACAACGTCAAGGTGCGCCAGGCACTGGCGCTGGCGGTCGATAGAAAAACCATCATTGACGTCATCTTCAACGGATACGCCGAGATTGCGTCCAACCCCATCCCGCCGTCGGTGCTGGGCTATGTCAAGGACCTGCAGGATTACGACTACGATCCGGAGCGGGCCAGGGAGCTGCTGGCCGAGGCGGGCTACGCCGACGGCTTCGAGACCGACTTGTGGGCCATGCCGGTGGCACGACCCTACAACCCCAACGCGCGGCGCATGGCGCAACTCATCCTGTCGGACTGGGAAAAGATAGGGGTCAAGACCAAAATCGTCTCGTTTGAGTGGGGCGAATACCTCAAGCGCGTGGCCGCTGGCGAGCACCAGACCGCGTTCCTGGGCTGGACCGGCGACAACGGCGACCCCGACAACTTCCTCTACACCCTGCTCGGCTGCGACGGCGTGGCCTCGGGTACCAACCTGGCACGCTGGTGCAACGACGCGTTCAACGAGCTGGTCACCAAGGCGCAGCGCGTCTCCGACCGCGATGAGCGCGCCGAGCTGTATCACGAGGCGATCAGGATTTTCAAGGAAGAGGCGCCCTGGATCACGCTGGATCACTCCACCGTCTTCCTGCCGGTGCGCAAGAGCGTCAAGAATTACGTCATGGACCCCATGGGCGGGCATTATTTCCATGCCGTTGACGTCGACTGAGGCGTCGCCGGCGGCGCGTCTTGCGCCGGATGCGCCGTAGCGGCTGGGCAAGCCGGCCATGTTTCGTTTTGTCCTGCACCGCCTGGCGCTCATCGTGCCGACGGTCTTCGGCCTGACGGTGGTCGCCTTCGGGCTGGTGCGGCTGATTCCGGGCGACCCGGTGCGCGTCATGGCCGGCATACACGGCGTCTCGCCCGAGCGCCATGCCGAGCTCATGCACCAGTACGGCTTCGACCTGCCGCTGTGGCAGCAGTACCTGGGCTTTCTGAACGGGCTGCTGCACGGCGATCTGGGCACCTCGCTCATTACGCGCAGTTCGGTGCTGTCCGACTTTTTCTCGCGCTTTCCGGCCACGGTCGAGCTGTCGCTGGTGGCGTTGCTGCTGGCCTTGTTCATTGGACTGCCGGCCGGCATGATCGCTGCCGTCAAGCGTGGCTCGCTGTTTGATCACGCCGTCATGGGTGCGGCGCTGACCGGCTATTCCATGCCCATTTTCTGGTGGGGCCTGCTGCTCATCGTGTTTTTTTCCGGCTACCTGGGCTGGACGCCGGTCTCCGGTCGCATGGACGCCTGGTTCTTCATCCAGCCCATCACCGGATTCATGCTCATGGACACGCTGCTGCAGGGCGAGACAGACGCGTTCTGGTCGGCGGTGCGGCATCTGGTTTTGCCGGCGGTGGCGCTGGCAACCATCCCGCTGGCCGTGATTGCGCGGCAAACGCGCTCGGCCATGCTCGAGGTGCTGGGGCAGGATTACGTGCGCACGGCACGCGCCAAGGGGCTGGCACCGTGGCGCGTGGTCGGCCTGCACGCGCTGCGCAACGCGCTGGTGCCGGTGATCACCGTCACCGGCCTGCAGGTTGGGCTGCTGTTTGCCGGCGCCATCCTGACCGAAACCATTTTTTCCTGGCCGGGCGTGGGCAAGTGGCTGGTCGAGGCCGTCTACCGCCGCGACTACCCGTCGGTGCAGGGCGGCGTGCTGCTGGTGGCGCTGATGGTCATGCTGGTCAACCTCAGCGTGGACCTGATGTATGGCCTGATTGACCCGCGCATCCGCCACCGCCGCTCATGAGTACGCTGCCCGTCACCGCCCTGCAAGAGCCGCAGCCGCCACGAGCGCTGCAGGCGCCGCCGCATCCGCTGCGCGAGGCCTGGGCCTACTTTGCCGAAAACCGGGGTGCGCTGACGGGCCTGCTCATCATCGCTGCACTGGTGCTGGTGGCGCTGGGCGCCGACCTGCTGGCGCCGCATGGCTCCAACGAGCAGTTTCGCAGCGCGCTGCTGCAGCCGCCGGCCTGGACCAGCGGCGGCAACTGGTCGTTTGTGCTGGGTACCGACCCGCTGGGACGCGACATCCTCTCGCGCATCATCTACGGCTCCCGCTATTCGCTCCTTATCGGCATGGTGGTGGTGGTGCTGGCCACCACGGTGGGCACCTTGCTTGGCCTGGTGGCCGGTTACGTTGGCGGCCTGTTCGAGAGCCTCATCATGCGGCTGATGGACATCCTGCTGGCCATCCCCAGCCTGTTGCTGGCGATCGTCGTGGTGGCCATACTCGGGCCCGGGCTGACCAATGCCATGCTGGCCATTGCCGTGGTCTACATGCCGCAGTTCACGCGGCTGGCGCGCGCCTCGGTCATTGCCGAGCTGCAGCGCGAGTACGTCACGGCCAGTCGCGTCGCCGGCGCCGGGCCGCTGCGACTGATGTTTGTCACCATCCTGCCCAATTGCCTGGCGCCGCTCATCGTGCAGGGGGCGCTCACCTTTTCCAACGCCATCCTGGACGCGGCGGCGCTTGGCTTCCTGGGCCTGGGCGCACAGCCGCCGATTCCGGAGTGGGGCACCATGCTGGCCGACGCGCGCGACTACATCACTAGCGCCTGGTGGGCCGTGACCTTTCCGGGACTGGCCATCCTGGTCACCGTGCTGGCCGTCAACATCATGGGCGACGGCCTGCGCGACGCCTTCGACCCGGCCATGAGGCGCAGCTGATGCTCCTCGAAGTGCGCAACCTCTGCGTCGAGTTCCAGACCACGCGCGGACCATTCCGGGCCATCGAGCATGTCGACCTGGACGTGGCCGAAGGCGAGATCCTGGGCGTCGTGGGCGAATCCGGCTCGGGCAAGAGCGTCACCATGCTGGCCGTCATGGGGCTGTTGCCCTGGAGCGCCAGGGTGACCGCTGACTGCATGCACTTTGCCGGGCAGGACCTGCTGCGCCTGTCGCCGCGCGCACGCCGGCGCATCGTGGGCGCGGCCATGTCCATGATTTTCCAGGAGCCCATGACCAGCCTCAACCCATCGTTCACGGTGGGTTTTCAGATCATGGAGGCGCTGGCCGTGCACGTGGGCGGCAGCCGCCGGCAGCGGCGCGCGCGCGCGCTGGAGCTGCTGGCGCAAGTGGGCATACCGGCACCGGCGCAGCGCCTCAAGGCGTACCCGCACCAGTTGTCCGGCGGCATGAGCCAGCGCGTCATGATTGCCATGGCCATTGCCTGCAATCCGCGCCTGCTCATTGCCGACGAGCCGACCACCGCGCTGGACGTGACCATCCAGGCGCAAATCCTGGAGTTGCTGGTGCAGTTGCAGCGCCAGCACGGCATGGCGCTGGTGCTGATCACGCACGACATGGGCGTGGTGGCTGAAACAGCCCGGCGCGTCAATGTCATGTACGCCGGCCAGCTGGTTGAAGAGCAGCCGGCGCAAGGCCTGTTTGACAACCCCCGGCATCCCTACACGGCGGCGCTGCTGGCCGCCCTGCCCGAGCGCGGCACCCGCGGCCAGCGCCTGCCCACCATCCCGGGCATGGTGCCGGGCCAGGGCGACCGGCCGTCCGGCTGCCTGTTCGCACCGCGCTGCCCGTTTGCGCGGCCGCTGTGCTGGCAGCAGCGGCCCGAACTTGCACCCGCAGCCGATGCCGGCGGCGCGCTGGTGCGCTGCCACTACCCGCTGCAGGATGGCAAGCCGACCAACAACTGGCCCGCAGCGCCGGAGGGCGAGACATGAACGCGCGCGTGGTCGTGCAGGCCGAAGCGCTCACGCGCCACTATGGCGTGGGCCGGGGGCGCAGCGTCAAGGCGCTGACCGACGTTGGTTTTGCGCTGCATGCGGGCGAGACGCTGGCCGTGGTCGGCGAGTCGGGCTGCGGCAAGTCGACGCTGGCGCGCGTGGTCGCCATGATAGAAGCGCCCGATGCCGGTCGCCTGCACATAGACGGCATGGATGCCGCAGCCGCCGACCGCCGTGGGCGCCGCCAGTTGCGGCAAAAGGTGCAGGTGGTGTTTCAGGATCCCTTTGGCTCGCTCAACCCGCGCAAGAAGATAGGCACCATCATCGCCGAGCCGCTGCACATCAACACCCGCCTGGGCCGGCGCGAGCGCGTCGCCCGCGTGCGTGCGGTGATGGCGCAGGTCGGGCTCAACCCGGACTGGGCCAACCGCTATCCGCACATGTTCTCCGGCGGCCAGCGCCAGCGCGTTGCGATTGCGCGCGCGCTCATGCTCGAGCCCAGCGTGCTCGTCGCCGACGAGCCGGTGTCGGCGCTGGACGTGTCCATACAGGCGCAGGTGCTCAACCTCTTTGCCGACCTGCAGCGCGAGCTCGGGCTGGCCTACCTGTTCATCACGCACGATTTGAGCGTCGTGCGCCACATCGCCGACCGCGTGCTGGTCATGTACCTGGGCCGCGTCGTTGAAAGCGGCGCTGCCGAGCGGATTTTTGACGCGCCAGCGCATCCCTACACCAAGGCGCTGCTGGCCAGCACGCCGGCGGTCGATCCCGCCTTGCGCCACACGCACATCGGGCTCAGTGGCGAGCCGCCGTCGCCCATCAACCCGCCCGCAGGCTGCGCCTTTCACCCGCGCTGCCCCTATGCCGGCCCCAGATGCAGCAGCGAGCGCCCACTGCTGCAGGAGTTTGACGGCCGCGACGTGGCTTGCCATTTTGCCCCCGAGATCGCCAGCGGCGCGCGCAAGCCGGCAGTGGCGGCCGGCCCGATGCATCCGGCGGAGCCGGCGGCCGCATCAACCCAATGATCCTGGATTCAGCAGGCGGGCGCTCTGCTTTGTGTTCATATCGAACAAATAATCCTAGATTCCGCAGTTGGATGCGCCTGAGCGTGCAGCGATGGGCGTGTCAGGCAAGGGTGAGTGCTGCGGCTCCAAAGGTGCCTGCGCACCTTTGGACAGCACGAACAGAAGCAGCCTCTGGCTGCGGGGCGCCCTGCAAGGGCGACAACGCC
>Ga0172382_10001213_pt1 | contig 46888 bp, 41 predicted proteins | sample Leawel138RmetaG_FD_122245 | JGI IMG/M metagenome (GOLD analysis project Ga0172382, IMG submission 122245) | Leachate microbial communities from a municipal landfill in Southern Ontario, Canada - Leachate well 138R metaG | ecosystem: Engineered > Solid waste > Landfill > Unclassified | place...
ACTAATAACCCCAGAACCCAACACACCCACAGGCTCCGACCCCAACCGCATAATCGAACCACGACCAAACTGCCGCTCAATCTGAGCCACAGCCGAATCCAACGCCCGCCGACGATCCTTATCGAGTTCCGGGCGCGCAGTCACGTTAGCGGCAACAGTCTTGTTATCCATGGCGGTAACTCCTTCGAACCCGGCGCGCTGATGGCTACCCGGACCGGCGCGCGGTGGCGCCTTAGAGATACCTTAAATACTAAGGGTAAGGGGTGCGCTTGCGCAAGGGCCTAAGGCGCAGGAGCGCTTGGCTCCTGCCTAGGGACGAAGGCATGCGCTCACGGCTCTGTATGCCCTCACGACTCGGTATGCCCTCACGACTCGGCAGGCGCCGAGTCGCCCTGCCAGCGCCCCTCGGTCCGCTGACCCTAAACGAGCACCTTGCGCACCGCCGCCAGGACCCTCTTGGCGTCCGGCCGGTAATGATGCTCCACCGAGGTGAAGGGCGGGTAGGGCGCGTCCCAACCAGTTACGCGCACGATGGGCGCCTCCAGGTGGTAGATGGCCTCCTCCGCAATGCGGGCAGCCACCTCCGCCCCGAAACCGCCGCTGCGCGGCGCCTCGTACACGATCACGGCGCGGCCCGTGCGCCTCACGGAGTCCAGGATGGTGGCCTCGTCGAGCGGCGCCAGAGTCTCGAGGTCCACGACCTCCAGCTCAACGCCCTCGCGCGCCGCGACCTCGGCTGCCTTCATGCACACCTCGACCATGCCGCCGTAACAGAAGAGGCTCACAGCGTTCCCGGGCCGCACGATGCGCGCCTTGCCCAGCTCGAACGTGTAATGCCCCGCCGGCACTGCCTGCCTTTCGGAGCGGTAGAGCTTGATGGCCTCGAGGAAGAAGACCGGGTCGGGGTCGTCGATGGCGGCCAGCAACAGCCCCTTGGCGCGTTCGGGTGACGAAGGGATCACGACCTTGAGGCCGGGCGCGTGCGCCAACACGGCCTCCGGCGAGTCGGCATGCTGCTCGGGCGTGTGCACCCCGCCGCCGTAAGGCGCCCGCACCACCATCGGCAGCGAGAAGCGCCCACGCGTGCGGTGGCGGTAACGCCCTAGGTGCGAGAGGATCTGGTCCAGCGCGGGGTAGAGGAACCCGGCGAACTGCACCTCAGCGATGGGCCGCATGCCACCTAGCGCCAGGCCGATGCCTAGCCCCACGATGCCTGCCTCAGCGAGCGGAGTGTCGAACACCCGCTCCTCACCGAAGCGCTGCTGCAGCGCGTCAGACGCCCGGAACACCCCGCCCATGACGCCCACGTCCTGACCGAAGAGCAGCACGCGCGGGTCGCGCTCCAGCGCCAGTGCCATGGCCTCGTTAATGGCCTGCACCATGGTTATGGGCGCCCGCGCCGTCTCGGCCGTGGATACCTTCACGTCAGCGGCCACCGAGGGCCTCCCACGCCATGCGCTGGTCCGGACCCATCTCGGCGTACACGTGCTCGACTATCTCGGCCGGGTCAATGTCCGGAGCAGCGTCCGCCACTTCCAAGGCCTCCTTCAGTTCCTGCTCGAGCTCGGCCTGAACCTGAGCCTCAACCTCATCCGTCAGCACCCCTAGCGATCTGAGCGCAGCGCGCAGCCGCACTAGCGGCTCCTCCGCTGCGCGTCGTTTGCTTTCCTCTTCGTCGCGGTACCTGCCGGGGTCGTCGCTGGTGGTGTGCGGGGCGATTCGGTAGGTCATCGCCTCCAGCAGGGTGGGGCCCTCCCCCGCCCGGGCGCGCGCCACCGCCTCCTTGGCAGCCACCCACGTGGCCACCAGGTCGTTGCCGTCGACCCTCACCCCGTGCACGCCGTAACCAGTTGCACGGTCCACGATGCGCACGTTGGCCATCTGGCGCTCCGTGGGCGTGCTGATAGCCCAACCGTTGTTCTGCACCACGAACACCACAGGCGCCTTGTAAACAGCCGCGAAGTTGAGGGCCTCGTGGAAGTCGCCCTCGCTAGTGCCGCCGTCACCTATGAAGGCGAGCACCACCCACGGCCGCTCCTGTTGGTGCCGGCCCGCCACGGCGAGCCCAACTGCGTGAGGCATCTGGGTGGCGATGGGGATGTAGAAGGGCAGCATGCGCACGTCATCCGGGAAGCGCCAGCCGGCCGGGTGTGAGCGCCAGTAGAGGATGGCCTGACTGAGCGGCAGGCCGTGGGTGATGGCGGCGGCTGTCTCGCGGTAGCTCGGCACCAGCCAGTCGCCGTCCTCCAAGGCGAGGGTGGTGCCCACCTGGGCGGCCTCCTGGCCGCGGTAAGGGGCGTAGACGCCAAGGCGGCCCTGGCGCTGGAGGGTCACGGCCCTCTCGTCGAAGAAGCGGGCGCGAGCGGTGGCACGGTAGCCGCGGAGGAGCTCCTCGGTTGTGAGGGGTAACTCCCCGAACTCCGCGCCACTGGGCGGGACGTACTGAAGGGTAGGCATGGGCATCTCCTGACTAGCGCCGCTGGAGCCGGAACGTGCCTGAAGGCATTACGGCCGCCAACGGGCGGATACCTCGTATATAGCAGCAACGTACCGCGCACCCGCGCCAGCATGCCACCGGGCTAGATGTGTACCCCGTGCGGCTCACGAGCGGCACTGGGCTGCAGGGGCATGTGCGCCGGCCCGTTGCCTAACGAACGGTCGTTAGTCTATCCTGAACGCCTAGGAACCGAAGGGTGATGGAGGTCAGATGGCTCCCACGAGCAGAGCAGCCGCGACGGGTCTCGTGACCGGCGCCCCGCCTAGCGGGCCTCAGGCAGGTGCGGGCCGGCGCGCAGAGATACTGCGGGCGGCCGGCACGCTGTTCCGGCGCAACGGCTACCACGCCACCAGCATGCGCGAGCTGGCGCGGCACCTGAACCTCCAGGGCGCCTCCCTCTACGCGCATATCGACTCCAAGGAGCAGCTGCTACGCGAGATCGTGGACCGCGCCGCCGACGCGTTCATCGCCTCGGCGGAGAGCGTGCCGCAGGACGCCACCCCGAGCCGGCGCCTGGCGGCGTTCGTGGCGGGACACCTGCACGTGATGGAGAACGAGATAGAAACAGCGGCCGTGTTCTTCCACGAATGGACCCACCTGTCTGACCCCTCGCGGCGCCACGTCATCGAGCGGCGCGACGCCTACCAGGCCCACCTCAAGCGCATCATCGCCGCCGGCGTGCAAGCGGGCGAGTTCCGCGTGAGCGACGTGGACGTAGCCACCCTCCTCACCCTCTCCACCCTCAACTGGAGCTACCAGTGGTTCAACCCGCAAGGTCGCATGCCGCTCGAGCAACTAACCAGGCAGTACGTGAGCTACGTGTTCGGCGCCTTGGGCGCCACGGAAGGAGCCCAGCATGGCTGAGCAGCACATGGCGGCCAACAGCGCGCCTACAGAGGCCAGCGCCGAAGAGGCGCGCCTAGCGGCGTTCCAGGCGCGCATCGACGCCGGCGAGAAGATCGAGCCCGGCGACTGGATGCCGAGCGAGTACCGGCGGCAGCTCATCCGCATGATCAGCCAGCACGCCCACAGCGAATGGGTGGGCATGCTGCCGGAGGGTGAGTGGATAGCCTCGGCGCCCAGCCTGCGCCGCAAGCTCATCCTCATAGCCAAGGTGCAGGACGAGGCCGGTCACGGGCAGTACCTCTACCACGCAGCCGAGACGCTCGGCGCCACGCGCGAGGAGATGGTCGACGCCCTGCTCGAGGGCCGCGCCAAGTACTCCAGCGTGTTCAACTACCCCACCCTCAACTGGGCCGACGTGGGCATGATCGGCTGGCTGGTCGACGGCGCCGCCATCAAGAACCAGGTCATGCTGGCGGGGGCGTCGTACGGGCCTTACTCGCGCGCCATGGTGCGTATCTGCGCCGAGGAGACGTTCCACCACAAGCAAGGCCAGGAGATGATCCGCCGCTACGCCCAGGGCACGCCTCAGCAGCGGCAGATGGCGCAGGACGCGCTAGACCGCTGGTGGTGGCCAGCCATGATGATGCTCGGCCCGCACGACTCCGACTCGCCCAACACGCCGCAGCTCAAGCGCTGGGGCGTAAAGATCAAGACCAACGACGAGGTGCGCCAGGAGTTCCTCGACGAGCACGCCCCGGAGCTCATCGAGGCGGGCCTCAAGATCCCCGATCCCGACCTGCGCTTCGATGAGGCCAGCGGCCACTGGGTGCACGGCCCCATCGACTGGGACGAGTTCTGGAACGTGGTCAAGGGCAACGGGCCCTGCAACGCCGAACGCCTGGCCGCCCGCCGCCAGGCGCATGACGACGGGCGCTGGGTGCGCGAGGCCATGGCCGCGCACGCCGCCCGGCAGGCGCCGCCGGCCAGTGCGCGCGCGCCGCGAACGGGAGCTTCAGCATGAGCGCCGCCGAAAAGCCGCTCACGGGTGCAGATACTCAGTGGCCGCGCTGGGAGGTCCTCAAGAAGGACAGCGAGCGTAAACCGCACCAGGCTGTGGGCTCGGTACACGCGGCCGACGCCGTGCACGCCCTGCTCATGGCGCGCACGGTGTTCGCGCGGCGCCCCGCTGCGGTCAGCATGTGGGTCGCGCCAGCCGCCAGCATTCACGCCTTCACGGCCGAGGAACTGACGCAAGTGCCGGCGCACAGTGAGGCGGAGGGCGGTGAACTCAGCCGCTACCTGGTGGTCGTCAAGTCCACCAACCGCCGCTCCATGACGTTCGGCGACCTGAAGGGCGAGGTCGAGGCCTCCAGCGTGAGGGCCGCGTTAGACCTGGCGCTCGAGCTGGCAGGAGAGGAGCCGGTGCTGGCGCTGTGGCTGGTGGAAGCAGGCAGCGTGGTCCGCTCCGAACCAGACGACGCCGACCCCTGGTTCGGCCCCGCGCAGGACAAGACCTACAAGCAGCAGTCCGTGTACTCGAGCCGCGCCACCGCCAGCAAGGACGCCGCGGAAGGGGTGCCGCGATGACCGCCGCCGACCTGAAGTCCGAGGTCAGCGCAGCCCTGGTGGAGCGCCTGACCGCCCTAGCCGACGACGAACTGGTGCTGGGCCACCGGAACGCGGAGTGGACGGGTCACGCACCCATCCTCGAAGAAGACATCGCCATCGCCAACGTGGCGCAGGACGAGATCGGTCACGCCGTGCTCTGGTACGGCCTCGTGCAGGAACTGACAGGCCAGGACCCGGACCGCCTGGCCTTCTTCAGAGGCGCGAACGAGTACCGCAGCTCCGCTCTCGTGGAACTGCCGCGGGGCGACTGGGCTTTCACCATGCTGCGCCAGTACCTCTTCGACACCTACGAGGCCGAGCTGCTGCCGCGACTCATGCGCTCGGCTTACACGCCCGTCAGCGAGGTGGCCGCCAAGGTCAACCGCGAGGAGCTCTTCCACCTGCGCCACAGCGCCCTGTGGGTGGAGCGGCTGGCGTTCGGCACGGAAGAGTCGAAGAGCCGCCTGCAGTCCGCACTGAACGAGCTGTGGCCACTGGTACCGCAGCTGTTGGCGCCGCTCGAGGGCGACGCCCTGTTGGCAGCAGACGGCATCTACCCTGACCCCGCCGAGCTGGCAGCGGCGGTGCTCGGACGGCTGAGAACAGAACTCAACCGGCTGGAGCTCACGCTGCCCGCCCTGCCCGCGCCGCCCGCCGCTGGCGCCCGCAGCGACCGGGGCGAGGGCCACCTGGCCGCGCTCCTGGCCGAGATGCAGTCGGTGGCGCGCGCCGACCCGGCCGCCGAGAGCTGGTGAGGGCGATGCTGAACCCCGTTACCAACGACCGACCTCGCCACGAGCCTCACGCCGCAACGACCACCGTGTGGCAAGCCCTCGCCACCGTCACCGACCCCGAGATCCCGGTCCTCAACATCGTGGAGATGGGCCTGGTGCGCGAGGTCAGCTTCGAAGGCGCCGGCGTCCACGTGGTCATCACCCCCACGTTCTCAGGCTGCCCCGCGCTGCGCGTTATCGAGGAGAACGTGGCCAGCGCCGTGAGAGCGGCGGGCTTCCCGCACGTGGAGGTGGCGTCGCGGCTCTCCCCTCCCTGGTCCACCGACGACATGACCGATGACGCCCGGAGCAAGCTCGAGGAGTTCGGCATAGCGCCGCCTCAGCCGCATGGCGGGCTCATTCAGATCGCGCTGGACGCACCGGTGAGGTGTCCGCGTTGCGGCCATCCAGACACCCGGCTACGTAACCCGTTCGGATCGGCCCTCTGCCGCGAGATCCGCACCTGCCAAGGCTGCCAGGAGACGTTCGAGCGCTTCAAACCCCTGTAACCGCAGCGTGCTGGGCAGCTCGCCCCGCACGGAGACAGAACGAGCCGGGCGCCCGCACGAGTGGCGGGCGCCCGGTGACGTTAAGCCCTGCGGCTGTCAGTTCAGCGGGTAGCCGTCGGCTTCGTAAACCAGGGCGGCGACCTGCCGCCGCAACTCGATCAGGTCCTGCCCGTGCTCTGCCAGGTAAGCCTGCAGCCGTGGCAGCGCCTCCTTGCCGCGCGGGATGCGACGCAGCGCCTCGGTGCCCAGCTCGCGCGCACGGTCCACGGCGCGGAAGGCGTACAGGCGCGCCAGCAGCGCGGCCGCGTCGGCCTTGCGGTCACCGGCCAGCCGCTCGGCGCGCAGCAGCGCGCTCTCAGCGAAGTACACGAGGCCCACCATGTCGGCCGCGCGCGCCATGAGCTCCTGCTCCTTCTCTAGACCCTGCATGTATGCCATGGCGCCCATGCCAGCCACCATGAGCGCGGCACGTTTCAGGTTCTCCACCGCCAGGTTGGCGGCCGCCAGCGCGTCGGGGCCCTCAGCCTGCGTGAGCGGCTGACCCATCATGGCTTCCTGCGCGGGACCGAGGAGGTCGAGCTGACCGCGCATGGCGCGCTTCAGCAGCTGATCGACCGTGAGCATGCGGTTGATCTCGTTGGTGCCCTCGAAGATGCGGTTGATGCGACTGTTGCGGTATGGCAGCTCGATCGGGTACTCGGCCGAGAAGCCGTAACCGCCGTAGATCTGCAGCGCTTCGTCGACCACGAAGTCGAGGATCTCGGAGCCGAACACCTTGATGAAGGAGAACTCCACGGCGTACTCGTTGAGCGCCTTCAGCTCGGCGGCGCTGTCGGCCGCGCCCTCAGCCGCGGCCTGCATGGTGCCGGCCAGTCGGTAAGAAGCGCTCTCCAGAGCGAACGCCTCCGCCGCCATGGCGCCGAGTTTCTCCTGGATCAGGCCGAAGTTCGCGATGGGCGACCCGAACTGCTGACGCTCCTTGGCGTAACCCTGCGACAGTTCGATCAGGTTCTTGACCCCGCCCGAACCGCCGATGGCGAGCTTGAAGCGGCCGATGTTGAGGATCCCGAAGGCGATGTGGTGACCCTTGCCGATCTCGCCCAGCAGGTTCTCCTTGGGCACGCGGGCGCCTTCGAGGATGACCTGCCGAGTGGACGAGCCTTTGATGCCCATCTTCTTCTCTTCGGCGCCGAGGCTGAGGCCGGGCGTGTCCTTCTCGACCAGGAAGGCCGAGAACTTGTCTCCGTCGACCTGAGCGAACACGGTGAACAGGTCGGCGAAGCCGGCGTTGCTGATCCACATCTTGGTGCCGTCGAGCACCCACTCGTCGCCGTCGAGCACGGCGCGCGTCTTAGCCGCCAGCGAGTCCGACCCGGACCCGGGTTCCGTGAGGCAGTACGCCGCGATCCACTCACCGGTGGCGAGCTTGGGCAGGTACTTCCGCTTCTGGTCCTCGGTGCCGAAGTACACGATAGGCAGCGTGCCGATGCCCGAGTGGGCGCTGAAGGTCACGTTGAAAGAGCCTGCGCCCGAGATGGCCTCCGTCACGACGGCCGCCGCGACCTTGCCGGCTCCGAGTCCGCCGTACTCCTCGGGGATCTCCACCCCCAGCAGGCCGAGCTCGCCGGCTTTGGCCATCTTCTGCCTCGAGAGCTCGTAGTCCAGCGCTTCGAGCTGCTCGAAGTCGGGCAGTATCTCGCGCTCCACGAAGGTGGCGGCCGTGCTGGCGAACATGGTCAGCTCGTCGTCGAACGCCTCGGGGATCAGGATGCTGTCAGCGCTCTGACGCTCGACCAGGAACGCGCCGCCTGCGGGCGCTGTGGGTTTGGTCAGGTTCTCTCGTGTCGCCATGTTCTGCCTCCGGTGGCTGCGGCCCCGTGGCGGGCGCGCGCGGTTGTTCCTGCGAGTATAGGCAGATTATTGTACTGAGTACAAGAATCCAGGGGCTTCCAACTACCCGCGAGGTACACCGTATGCTTACACGGTGTCCGGTGAACATACCCGCCACGCGGCCCTGCCGGTACTCGCTACTCGCGCTGGCCGCGTTAGCGCCACGCTGAAGCTGATCGTGACGCTCGCCCTCACCACGGTGCTCGCCGCCTGCAACGTGACGCCGCGCCTGGAGACCAGCGCCGACGACCTGGCGGGCGCCGCCTTCACCGAGCGCAACCTCGTCCTGCGCAACGCCGGCGGCGGCACGCTCCGCTGGCAGTTCAGCAGCGACAACCCGCACGTTTCGTTACGCAACCAGTTCGCCGTCCCCACCACCGGCGGCGCCCTCGGGCCGGGGGCAGCGGCCACGCTGCACATCGTAGTCAACGGCCAGGTGGCGGACCCGCTCGTCGACCTCAACGCCAACCTCCACTTCGACTCCAACGGCGGCTCACGGACCGTGCCGTTCAGCACGAGTGCCGTGGGCGCCTGCCAGGCCAGCGGGCTGAGCAGCGCGCACGTGGGCCCAGGGCCGGTGCCCGTCGGGTCGCAGATACTGGTCAGCTACCACGCCGCGATCGGCCCCGCGCACATGGCAGCCCCTTACGCCACGCAGAGCGCCACACGCGCCGACCTCAGCCGGGTCCACGGTCTCACGACCCTGGAAGCGTCCACCGGACCGGGACCAGACGTGCTGGTGGCGCCGGAAGGCGCCGACGTAGACGCGCTGGTGGCGCGCCTGGCGGCCGACCCGCGTGTTGCGGCGGCGCAGCGCAACTACTACGTCGAGTTGCAGTGGAACGGCGGCACGCCCAGCGACCCGTACTTCCCAGCGCAGTGGGCGCTAACGGCCTTCGGGGTGCCAGCTGCGTGGGCGGCCCTGAGCGGAGAGCCGCAGCGTCAGGTGGTGGTGGCGGTCATCGATTCGGGTGTACAGAGCGCACATCCTGACCTCGCCAGCAAGATCCTGCCGGGCTTCGACTTCTTCCGCAACTCGCCCGTGACCGACCCCGCCTACGTTGCGCCCGGCACAGGGCCCTTCGGCAAGATCGCCCACGGCACGCACGTGGCGGGCATAGCCGCCGCAGCTGGCGACGCCACCGGCATCATCGGTGTCGCCTTCGACCCCTCAGTCAAGGTCCTGCCGGTGAAGGTCTTCGACGACTGCGCAACGGTCGGCCGCGTCGACACGCTCGTGAAGGGGATCCTCTGGGCTGCCGGACTACCCGCAACGGGCGCGCCGCCCAACCCGAACCCGGCGCAGGTCATCAACCTTAGCCTGGGACTGCCGGGCCGGCAGCCCGTGCTCGACCACGCCACCACTCAAGCGTTCGCAGCGGGCGCGCTGGTAGTGGCGGCGTCAGGCAACCACCGCACCGGCGAGCCGAACACGGTTCTCAGTCCCGCTAACGGTCCCGACGTCCTGGCGGTAGGTTCCGTGAACGAAGACCGCAGTGTGTCGGCGTTCTCCAACTTCGGGGCCGGGCTCGACGTGGTAGCCCCCGGCGGCTATGCGCAGGCTGGCTCGACCGCCGAAGCTCACTGCGCGGCGGCGGCCCCGGCCACCATCCTCAGCACGGTGCCGTACGCCGCCGGCGACCCGCCGGAGCGCGGTTACGCCTGCCTGGCGGGCACCTCCATGGCCGCGCCGTTCGTTGCGGGCGTCGCGGCGCTGCTGCTCGCGAGCGACGCCTCGCTCACAGCGGCCGATGTGCGCGGGCGCCTGATCGAAACGGCCCTCTTCGAGCCGCACATGTCCGCGTCGCACTACGGCGCCGGGCTGGTGTGCGCCGACAGGGCACTTGGCGCCGCCACGCAGTGCGGCGCACCCTGAAGCCAGCCGGGCCGAGGGTCCCTCAGGGCAGCAGCGGTAGGACGGTCGTCAACGAGGCGTATACCGACAGCGCCAGCAGGCCAACCGACAGCACTCCGGCAGCCTGCGCGAAGCGCTGACCCAGCGGCAGCCTCAGCCTCAGCAGCCCGTACACGAAGCCGCCCGCCACACCGCCGACGTGCCCCCAGAGCGACACGCCCGGAACGGCAACGGAGAAGAGCAGCAGGATAGCCATCCACTGCACCAGGCTCTTCAGCAGCATCCGGTCGGCCTGGCTGCGTCCCAGCAACGCCTCGGCCAGCAGCGCGCCTGCCACACCGAGGATGCCGCCGGAGGCGCCCACCAGAACGAGCTGCTGCCCTGCCTGGAACAGCGTCGTGAGCCACGCCCCAGCGGCGGTGCCGAGCGTGAAAGCGGCCAGCATGTCGCCCCAGCTGCGGCGCAGCTCGTAGTGCCGGCCGATGTCATAAAGCACCCAGAGGTTGAACGCCAGGTGGATGAAGTTGCCGTGCAGGAAGGCGTAGCTGAGGTAACGCCACCAGGCGTCGGCGGCGGGCAGGGCCGGCAGGCCCTGTAGGAACGCCGCCACCACGTTGCTCGGCTGGAACAGCGTGCCTAATGCGCGCACCAGGCCGTACGACCTGTCGAAGCCGACCTGCGCGGCGTAGGCGGCGGCCAGCACGACGATCAGCGCGTACGTCGCGTATGAGTGCCGCCGGCGCTGAACCGTCTCAGTGGGCTCCACCCCTAGGCGTTGGAGGTCGCGCCTAGCGCGCTCGCGCAGCCTGCCCTTGCCGTTAGCGAACGCCGCCAGGTAGGCGCGCGTAGCTGCGTCGCGCCGGCCTGCGCGCTCGGCGGCGGCACCGAGCACGCGGTAGAGCGTCTCGGGCCTGACGCCAACCAGCGGCTGCGCCAGCAGCGCCTGCACGCCGTTGAGGTCGCCCTCGTATGCCTTCAGGCGCGCCTCGGATAACACCACGGCCCGGTGCCCCAGCGGACCCTGGGCCCCCGCAGCGAAGCGCCCTTGCAGCAGCTCGAACTCGCGCCGCGCCTCCTCTGGCCGCCCGAGTTCGAGCAGCGCCTCGATGCGCGCGGCCGCCACCAGGTGCGCGTTATCGGCGCCTCCGCCGGAACGCGCCTCCTCCACCCCGAGGACCGCCTCCCAGTCGCCCTCCAGCAGGTGCGCCTGCGTCATGAGCAGCGCGTCCCGAACAGGCGAGAGCGCCAGCGCGGCCTCTGGGTCACCCTCCTGCAGAGCGGCCTGCGCCAGCAGGCGCCCTAGGGCCGAGCGACCCTCCTGCGTCCAGTAGAGCAACTTCAGGAACACCGTGGCAGGGCGCCAGCCGCCGTTCCTGACCAGGTACACGAGCAGCAACGGCCCGAACACGTAGATTGGTCCGACCACTGTGGCCACAGCAATGAACCAGCCGGGCATCTGCACCGCGCCGTACTCCCCGGCCGCTGCCAGGCCCGCCAGCACCGTGGCGCACAGAGTCTTAGCGGGGAACTCGGACCAGAGCGGCGCCATCCGCGCCGCCCAGCGCGTGGCCGACAGGCCGGCCACAACCACCACAGCAAGCAGAAGGAAAACAGAACTCACGCCCCGATGCTACCCCTGCTGTGCCAAGACGCGTTCACGGACCCTCAGGCACAGTTCACGCTCATCGGTAGAATCGCTTTGTCTGCCAGTAGCAGACCTAACTGGAGGATCCCTTGCTCGACGTGACGCTGGCGGCCGTGACCATGGTCATCGGCTACTTCCTAGGCACCATCCCTTCCGGCTACCTCGTCGCGAAGCTTCACGGTGTCAACATCCAGCAGGTGGGCTCGGGCAACATCGGCGCCACCAACGTCCTCAGAGCGCTTGGCGTGGTGCCAGCCATCATCGTCGTGATCCTCGACCCTCTCAAGGGCGCGCTAGCCACGCTGCTGCCGATAGCCCTCGGGGTGGGCCCGTGGGGCGTGGCGCTAACGGGTCTGGCGGTAGTCCTCGGCAACAACTTCAACGTCCTGCTCGGCATGCGGGGCGGCAAGGGCATAGCCACCAGCATCGGCGTGTTCCTCGTCCTGAGCCCGCTGGTTACCGTCTTCAGCCTGGTGCTCGGCATCTTCACGATACTGGTCAGTCGTTACGTGAGCTTAGGCTCACTGGTCGGCATGGTCGCGCTGCCACTCTTCCTTATCGCGCGCGAGGTGCACCTGGCCTACCTGCTTCTGGGCATCGCGCTTTCGGCGCTGGCTATCGTGCGCCACCGCGCCAACATCCGCCGGTTACTGGGCGGTAAAGAGAGCCGCCTGGGCGAACGCGTTGAGGTCGAGAGGCGCCCCAAAGGCGACTAGGCGCGCGCCAGCTGGCGGGCGAAACGCTGCTTCGCCACGTTGAGGAGCACGATGCCTCCTATGGCCACCGCGCCCCCCACCACCGTGAGCGGCCCCGGCACCTCACCCACCAGTAGCCACGAAGCGATGAGGCTGAACACGGGCACCATGTACAGCGCCGCCGCCACTACAGTAACGGGGGCGCGCGACAGCGCGAAGGCGAAGATGGTGTACGCCACCGCCGAGGGGAACACACCGATGTAAACGGTGGCGAGCAGCGCCCGGGTCGAAGCGGCGGCCACGTCGGCCACCACCCCGGGAGCGAACGCCAGCATCGGCACCGTGCCAGCCCAGGTCGCGAACGCGGCCACCTCAATCGGCCGGTAACGGTCGAACAGGCGCCGCTGCAAAATGGCGTAGAAAGAGGTCGAAACGGCGGCGAGAACGATGAGCCAGGCGTAGACGTTGAATCTGACGCCGCCGGAGTCGCCCACCACTATCAGGGCCACACCCACGAACGAGATCGCAGAACCGACCCAACCCGCCGCGGGCAGCCGCTCACCCACCATGACCACCGCCAGCAGCGCCGTGATGGCGGGCGCCGTGGCGATGATCAGGCTGGCGGCGCCAGCCGAAACGTTGGTTTGACCGTAGTTGAGGGCCAGGTGGTACACGGTGTAGCCGATCACGCCCAGCAGCAGGAAGAACGGCACGTCCTGGCGGCGCGGCAGCAGGCGCGCCCGGAACCCCAGCAGCAGCGGCAAGAACGCGGCTGAGGCCACAACGTGACGCAGCAACGTGAGATGCGGCGCACTGAGGTCGCCCAGAGCGATCTTGATCATCGGGAACGCCGTGCCCCACAACATCATCTGCACGACCAGCAGAACGGCCACGCCTACTGTCACGGATGGGCTCCTGTCTGGCTCACAGGTGTATCACTCAGTTGGGCAACTCGATGGTACGCCCACAGGCGCAGCGCTGACCTTCGCGCACGCTGCGCGTCTGGCCCTCGCGGTACCACAACGTATCGCAGTCAGGGCAGCGAATCTCGGTGCCCGTCAGGCTGCGGATGAGCTCGGGCCCGATCCAGCGCTTCTCGCCGCACCAGTGGCACACCACCTCGGCGCCGCCATCCTGCTCGATCATCTCGTTACGCTCGTCAGGACTGAAGTATGCCAGCGCCTCGAGCGCCTTGGCGTCCGAGCAGCGGCACGCGAACCTTAGCGGCAGCGGCTCGGGCGTCAGGTTCTCGTAACCCAGACCCCAGGCAAGCTCCTCTCTCACCAGCTCCGCCAGCGGCGCGCGTTGCATGGCAGAGGTGAGCCCGCCGAACTCCTTCACGTTGGCCTCCAGCACCGCCAGGGCAGCGTCGTTGGCGTCAGGCAACGCTTGCAGGATGACGCCGCCCGCGTTCTCTACGAGGCCGTCCTTGCCGAAGTACACGCCCAGCAGTACAGCGGAGGCGATCTGCTCGGAGCGCGCCAGGAACGTGGCCACGTCCTCCGCGATCTCGCCCGACACCAGGTCCACGGTGCTCGAGTAAGGGTCGCCGTAGGGCGCGTGCGAGCGCACCACCAGCAGCTCGCCGGTACCGATGCCGCCGCCCACGTCGATCTTGCCGTCTGGGGTGAGCGGCAGCTCGGCATGCGGCTGGTTCACGTAGCCGCGCACGCTGCCGTCCAGCCCCGCATCGGCGATCACGCCGCCTAACGGGCCGTCGCCCCTAAACCGCAAGGTCACGCGGTCACGATGATCTTTGAGCAGCACGTGAGCCAGCAGCAGCCCAGCCGTCAGGGTACGGCCGAGAGCAGCGCCGGCGGTGCGCGAGGCACCGTGGCGAAGGACGGCTTCCCTGACCAGGTCAGTCGTGTCGGCCGCGACCACACGCACGCTGCCATCGGCCGTCAGGCCGCGCAAGAGGTAAGACGCCATCTTAAGGTTCCTTCCGCCGTGCAGGCGCCCCAAGCAGGGCCCTCACCGCACGCATCCGCCAAGTATAGGTAACGAACGGCGCCGCAGGGCGAACCTGTGATGCCTGCCCCGCGGGACTCAGCGCTGGGGCGCGAGCTTCTGGTTCAGGCGCCTGAGCGTGGCCTTGGGCACCAGCTTGCTTACGTCGGCTCCGTACCTGGCTATCTCCTTCACGCGCGTGCTCGACACGTACGACCAGCGCGTAGCCGTCATGATGAAGGTCGTTTCCGCCTCAGGGTTGAGCTGCCGGTTCAGGTGCGCCATCTGCAGCTCGTACTCGAAGTCCGAGATCGCGCGCAAGCCCTTCACGATGACGGTGGCGCCGACGCTGCGCGTGTAGTCAGCCAGCAAACCGTCGAACGAGTCGACCCGAACGCCGCTCATACCGCGCGTGACGTCGCGGATGATGGCCACCCGTTCCTCGGCGCTGAACATGCCACTGGTTTTCAGGGGGTTCTCGAGCACCGCAACGGTCAGTTGGTCGTAGATGCGCGCGGCGCGCTTGATGAGGTCGACGTGCCCGTTATGTAGAGGGTCGAACGACCCCGGATAAACAGCGTGAATCATGATTGAGACAGTGTACGAAAGCTCAGCGGCGTGGTGGCACCCGCCGAAGCGCGGGCGCGCGAGTCCCTCGCGTCACTCACGCGGTGAGGCCAGCTCCTGCAGCAGGACCCGCACCACGGAGGCGGGCGTGGCGCTGCCCGACAGCACCGCGTCTACCGCGTCCTGCTCGCCCGCGGCCAGCGCGCGCCTAAGCTGCTCCCCCAGGGTGGCCACGACCTCGGCCCGCACCCGGCGGCGGTGACTGGACCGCAGACCCTCGGCGCCCACGTGCTCCTGGTGCTCGTGGATCTTCGCTAGCAGCTGTGCCACCCCTTCGCCCTTGGTGGCAACGGTTCCTACGATGGGCGCGAACCACGTCTGGTGGTCGTACATGCCGAGTTCTAGCGCGCCCGCTACCTCGCGGCGCAGCCTGTCGGCGCCGGGCTGGTCATACTTGTTGATGCAGAACACGTCCGCGATCTCCATGATGCCGGCCTTGAACGCCTGCACGCCGTCGCCCTGGCCAGGCGTCAGCACTACCACGGTAGTGTCGGCCGCCTGCACCACGTCGACTTCGGACTGGCCCACACCTACCGTCTCGACCAGCACGTAATCGAAGCCTGCAGCGTCCAGCAGCGCCACCACCTGCAGCGTGGCGGCGGCCAGGCCGCCGAGGTGACCGCGTGTGGCCATGGACCTGATGAACACGTTCCGGTCAGCGTGCCAGCGGGTCATGCGGATGCGGTCGCCGAGGATCGCGCCGCCGCTGAACGGGCTCGTGGGATCTATCGCCACCACCCCGACGCGTTTGGAGGAGCCGCGCAGCTCGGCTATCAGCGCGTCTGTCAGGGTGCTCTTGCCTGCGCCCGGCGAGCCTGTGATCCCCACCACCCGCGCGCGGCCCGTGCGCTGACGCAGCCACCGCAGCAGTTCCTGACCGCTGGCGGAGCCAGCTTCGACCAGCGAGATGGCCCGGGCCAGGGCGCGCTCGTCGCCCGCGAGCAGTGAGGTGGCTAGCGCGTCCACGCGCCGAGGCTAACCCATACCGGCACCAGGACCCTGTCGGTTACGGTGGTGTAGCAACGCTCTTGGCGCGCTCTTCCGCCGCCGGCAAGGCGGCCCGCGCGCCATTCGGCGGAGGAGGAGCTCGATGAACGGTGAAACCGCTGCGCCCCTAAGGCTGGGCATGGTCGGGGGCGGCACCGACGCCTTTATCGGTGAGGTGCACCGCATGGCCGCCCGGGTCGACGGCGACTGGCGCCTGGTCGCCGGTGCGCTCTCGTCCACCCCCGAGCGGTCGGCTGCTAGCGCCCGCGCACTCGGGCTGGAGCGCGGCTACGGCACCTGGCAGCAGATGCTGGCAGGCGAGCTGGCGCTGCCGCCCGCGCAGCGCGTAGACGCGGTGAGCATCGTCACGCCCAACCACCTGCACTTCCCGGTGGCGAAGGCGTTCGTTGAGGCGGGCTTCAACGTCGTCTGCGACAAGCCGCTCACCCTTGATTCGGAGCAAGCGACCGAACTGATGCTCGCCGTGAAGCGCGCGAACGTGGTTTTCGCCGTTACCTATAACTACACGGGCTACCCGCTGATCAAGGAGGCGCGAGCGCTGGTTCGTGCGGGCGAGCTGGGGGAGCTGCGCAAGGTGGTGGCGCAGTATCGGCAGGGCTGGCTGGCGACCAGGGCGGAGGACGGCGGTTCGAAGCAGGCTGCCTGGCGCCTGGACCCGGCGCGCTCCGGCGCGGGCGGCGCTATCGGCGACATCGGCAGTCACGTTGAGAACCTCGTGAGCTACGTGACCGGTTTGGAGACCGCGGCGCTGGCAGCCGACCTGACGCCGCTAGTTAGCGGCCGCAGCCTCGACGATGACGCGGGCGTTCTGGTGCGCTTCGCTGGCGGCGCCAAGGGTGTTCTCGTGCTCAGCCAGGTGGAGGTGGGCGAGGAGAATGGCCTGACGCTCAGCGTTTACGGCTCTAAGGGCGGGCTCACCTGGCGGCAGGAGGAACCGAACCGGCTGGAACTCACCAGCCTGACGGGTCCAAGGCGCGTGTTCACGCGCGCAGGCGGCGAGTACCTCAGTGCGGCGGCGCAGGCCGCGTCGCGCCTGCCGTCCGGGCACCCTGAGGGGTTCATTGAGGCTTTCGCTAACATCTACCGCAACGTGGCGGCCGACATCAGGCGCCGCAGAGGGCAGCGCACCTGGCTCGACGCGGCCGGCCTCGAGCCGGATTACCCGACCGTGGTCGACGGCGCTCGAGGCGTCGCGTTCATAGAGACGGCCGTGGCTTCCAGCGCATCAAACGAGAAGTGGACCGCTTTCCGGTTCAGGCCCTGACGCGCAGCCGCTGCGCCAGGTCGATGATCACGCTCTCCAGCGCCAGCTGGGGATCGGAGCCGCTCTTGGCTTTCACGTCGGCTTCCAGCAGCCCCCTGAGTAGCGGCAGCAGGTCAGCCTCGCCCAGGCGCCGCGCCAGCGCCAGCGCGCGCTGCGCCACGAACGGCTTGGCTTTCAGCACTCTGGCGGCCTCAGACGCGCTGGGTGGCCGCGCGCCAGCGTCCTCTGTCAGGGCCACCGCCCTGGTCACCAGCATGAACTGCCATACGAGCGCCCCGAGGATCTTGGGGACCGCTTCACCTTCCTCCACCAGCTGGTGGGCCACCGCCACAGCCTTGCCGGCGTCGCCCGCGGCGACCGCTTCGATGATGTCGAACGAGTCGCGCGTGACCGGGCGGTTGACGATGCGGCTCACGCGCTCCACGTCGTAGCTGCCCGCCAGCACGGCTAGCTTCTGCACCTCTGAGGCTATGCCGGCGGGGTCCTCGCCGAACACGTCGGCCAGGTACTGCGCCACCCCGGTACCGAACTCAACGCCTTCTCGCTCTAGCTCCTGGGCCACCCACCGCACCAGGCGCTCGAAGCGCGGCGCCGGCAGGTTGGTGTGGCGGCCGAGCTCGGCCAGGCTCTTCTGCCTGGCCGGGGTGGCTTCGGGGTCAATCACCACGATCAGCGCGCCGTCCTTCAGGTCGGCCAGCGCCTTGATGGTGTCGTTGCGTGGCTTCACTCCGGCCTGGCCGGTGAACGCTTCGCCGAAGTCGAGCAGCAGCGCGGCCTGTCCGAAGAGGCCGCCCTGCGAAGCGGCGAACTGTACGTCGTGCGGTGTCATGCCCTCGCCGAGCTGAACCGCGCCGCCCGGCTGCACGCCGTTCTCCGCCAGGGCAGCCAGGGCGGCGCGCCGGGCGAGGAAGGGATCACCGGAGAACGATAGGACCACGCTGTTACGACTGAGGGGCCGCTTGGACCGCAGACGTCATGGCGTCAGTTGCCCTGAGCTACGGCGAGGATAGCCGCGCGCATCTCGGCCGCGTCGGCGTAGCGCTCCTCTGGGTCTCGGGCGAGGGCTCTCAGCACCACCGACTGGTAGGGCTCGGCCGCTCCGCTTAGTGGCTCAAGCGGCACGCGGTCGTCGCCAGCCAGGAAGCGCACTACCTGGTTGCCGTAGGGCGGCGCGCCGGTGAACATGTGATAAAGCACGGCGCCAGCGGCGTAAAGGTCGGAGCGCTGGTCGGTGCGCACGCCCTGGAACTGCTCTGGAGCCATGTAACTGGGCGTTCCTAGGAGCATGTCCTGCGCCGTGATGGCCGTGAGCCCCAGGTCCTTAGCGAAGCCGAAGTCGGTGAGGAGCGCGCTTTCGCCCTTCACGAGCACGTTGCCGGGCTTGACGTCGAGGTGGATCACGCCCTGCGCGTGCGCGTACGCCAGCGCGGAGAGAACATCGACGATGATGCGCACCGAGCGGCGCGGCCTGAGCGGCCCGCGCTCGAGCGCCTCCTCCAGCGATACGCCCGCGCAGTAGGCGTACACCAGCGAACCGCCGTCCTGCACGTCTAAAAGCGGCACTATGTTGTCGTGCCGCAGCTTGCCGACGACAGCGGCCTCGCGCTCGAGGCGCTGGCTGAAAGTCGGGTTGAAGCCGCGCAGGCGCTTGACCACCACCAGGCGGTCCTGCCACCGCGCCAGCTCTACCCTCACCGGACCGTGGTCGGAGAGGACGCGAACGGTCATGAGCATTGTGAATAACTTATCACGGATAAGTCACGCCCCTTTCATGCGGCGCACCTTGGGGTACGAGGCCTCTAGGTGCGCTCCCGGCAGCGCGCAGGTCGTAGCGCACGGCGCCGTGTAGCTGCGTGGTCAGCACCTCCACGCCCGCCTCCGCCAGGCGCTGCAGCACTTCCGGGGACGGATGGCCGTAGTTGTTGCGGCCTACCGATATCACCGCCCAGCGGGGCGAGGCGGCACGCAGCAGAGCGGCGCTGGTGCTGCCGCGCGAGCCGTGGTGCCCCACCATGAGCAGCTCGGCCGGCGGCACCGCCAGGTCGGCCTCGGTGTCGACGCCTAGGTCGCCGAAGAACAGCGCCCGCGCCGCGCCCCGGTAACGCAGAACGAAGGCGACCGAGCGCTCGTTGCTGCTGGACTGCGGGCGCGCCTCGGGATTCAGCACGTCTAGCGTGACGCGCCCACCCTGCAGCACCACCTGTTCGCCCCGGCGCGCCTCGTGCAGCGGCACCCGCCGCGTGGCGGCAAGACCGCGCAACTCCTGGTCGAGCGCGTTGTCGGCTGCTGGCGGCCCCGTGATCAGTAGCCCCACTGGCACGCTCCGGACCACGGGGAGGAGTCCCTCCATGTGGTCGGCGTCGGCGTGCGTGGCCACCACAGCGGCCAGCCGCGTGATGCCTAGCGCGCGCAGCGCTGGCAGCACCACCCGCTCGCCGACATCGAAGTCGGAGAACGGCGAGCCGCCACCGTCGACCAGCACGGCCTGACCGCCACCGAGCCTGATCACCACTGCGTCGCCTTGCCCCACGTCGAGGAACCACACGTCGGGCGGCGTCTGCGCCGGTGGCACTGCCAGGGCCACCCCGCCCGCTGCCAGCGCCACCGCTGCGGTGTGCCGCAACCTGCCGGGGCACCAGGCCCAGGCGCACAGCGCGAGCAGGAAGAGCGCCCAGCATGCGTGACCCAGCCAGCTGACCTCGCCCCAGGTCAGGTGCGGCAGGTGCGCGCCCACCTCGGCCAGCCAAATCAGTGCCGCTACCAGCGGCCGCGTTATGAGGTTCACGGCGTGCGCTAACGGCAGCGCTACCAGGCCAAGCACGCCCGCCAGGAACCCGAGAGGCACGAGCAGCCCGGCCAGCGGCACGGCGATCACGTTGACCAGCGGGGACAGGAGCGGCAGCACCCCGAAAGAGCCCAGCACCACAGAGAGCGAGGGCAGCTGAGCAGCGCTGCTGACCGCTAGGCCGCTGAGGAGGGCGTGGCGCAGGGCGCGCCGGCCACGGCGCCACAGAGCAGCGCTGAGGGCCGCCAGCTCGGGGTCTGCCAGCGCCGCGGCGCTGGACTGCGCCCCTCCTCGCTGGCCTGGCCCTACACCCAGCCGGTCCAGCCACGGGGGCAAGAGCAGCAGCATGCCGGCGACCGCCAGGTACGAGAGCTGGAACGACAGGTCGGCGAGCATCTGCGGCGCGTGCATGAGCCCCAAGAGCACCGCCAGCGCCAGAGCGGTCCACGGCTGGATGCGGCCCGCACCGAACGCCCTGCTGGCGAGCGCGGCCAGTGCCATGGTGGACGCTCTCAGCACGCTCGGACCTGTGCCAACCAACGCCACGAAACCCACGAGCACTAGCGCCAGAGCGGGAACGCTCCACCTGCGTAGGGGTCTAAGCAGCCGCTCCACGGCCAGCAGCAGGACGCCGACGTGAAGGCCGGAGAGCGCCAGCAGGTGCGCCATGCCGGCCGCGCCGAACGTGTTCCGCAGTTCGCCGAGGTCATCGCGCACGCCCAGCGTCATGGCCGTCATGAGCGCGGCGGCGGCCGGTCCCAGGCCCGCAGCCACCCCGCGCTGCACGCGCTGCCGCGGCAAGACGCGGGAGCTCAGGCTGAAGCTCTGCACGAACAGCTGGGCGCCTACCCCACGCCGGCGCAGGTAGGCGGCGTAGTCGAAGCCGCCGGGGTTGTGCCTGCCGGGCGGCGCCTCCAGGGTCCCCTCCACCGTCATGAAGCCGGTCGGCGCCACGCCGCCTGACCAGCCGCCGCTCGGAGCCACCAGCGCCACCCGCGCCCGCAACGGCGCGGAGGCGTTGAGGACCGAGCCGTCGCTGAAGCCCGTGAGCGTGACCTGGCTCCCTACGAGCGCCAGGAGCGGCTCGGGCTGCAGCTGCTGGTACCCGGCTCGCAGCAGTCCGCCACCCGCACCGAACGCGAGTGGCAGCAGGAAGCCGAGCAGCAGCGCCGGGCGGCGCGGGTCGAACGAGGTGGGCCAGGGCGCGCGGGTGGAGTACTGCCGCAGCGCGGCCAGCGCCAGTATGAGCCCGCCCAGGGTGGCGGCCAACCAGGGCGCCAGCGAAGAGGCCAGAGCTACACCTAGAAGCGCGCCAACTGCGAGCGGTTGCGGCCACGGAACGAAGAGCAGAGCCGGTGCTCGAGCTGAGTCCACGCTGGCGACTCACAGGCCCACCTGCGGCCTGAGCCGCTCAAGGGTTCGGGGGCCGATACCGGGAACGTTCAGCAGATCGTCTATCCGGGAGTACGGCCTGTTTTCGATGATGCGCTGAGCGATGGCCGGACCCACCCCCGGCAGGCTCTGCAGCAGATCGGCCGGAGCGGAGTTGACGGACACGCGGCGCGACCCGGTATCAGACGAGAGCGCGGGAACCTGCACCACCTGACCGTCGGTAACGGGGGCAGCCAGCGCCACCAGGCCGCGCGCTGCAGCAGGCAGGAAGCCGCCGGCCGCCTCCAGCAGATCGGCCACGCGCGCGCCGAACTCGAGCTGGTACACCCCGGGGCGCTCCACCTGACCCTCGACCGACACGAGGATGCCAGGCTGCTCCACCACCACCCGGCCGGGCCGGGCAAGCACACGGGGCAGCAACGCGGCCGCGCCCAGCAGCAGGCACGCCAGCACCAGCACCTGGGTGAGTCGGTCGCTGCGCAGATCGGCCATACCCGAGCCTAGAACCAAGAAGGGAGCGCCGTGACGGCGCTCCCGGTAACAGCCTAGTTGTCGTAGGCGAGTGCCCGGCCTACAGGCCCGCGGGCACTTTGGCCGAGCTCAAACGAACGTCAGCCGCGCGCGGCCGCGTACTTCTCGGCCACCGCCGACCAGTCGACGACCTCGAAGAAGGCCTTCACGTAATCGGGCCTGCGGTTCTGGTAGTTCAGGTAGTAAGCGTGCTCCCACACGTCGAGGCCCAGGATGGGCGTGTCGTTCTGCATGAGGGGCGAGTCCTGGTTCGGCAGCGAGTAAAGCTTGAGGTCGCCACCCTTACCAACGGCCAGCCACGCCCAGCCGGAACCGAAACGGCCGCCCGCTGCGGCTGCGAACTGCTCCTTGAAGCTGTCGAAGCTGCCGAACGCCTCGTCGATGGCGGAGGCCAGCTCGCCGGAGGGCGCGCCACCCCCATTGGGGCTCATGACCTGCCAGAACAGGTTGTGGTTCAGGTAACCGCCGCCGTTGTTGCGGATGGCGGTGCGAACGTCCTCAGGCAGCGCGTCGATGTCCGAGACCAACTCCTCGGCGCTCTTGCCGGCCAGCGAGTCGTGCTTCTGCACGGCGGCGTTCAGGTTGTTGGTGTAGGCGGCGTGGTGCTTGCCGTGGTGGATCTCCATGGTGCGGGCATCGATGTGCGGCTCGAGGGCGTCGAACGCGTAAGGCAAGTCGGGTAGAGAGAATGCCATGATTTTTCCTCCTTGGCTGGTGATGCTTCGTGGCGTGAGGCCCGGCGGGCCTCGGCTCCAGAGGCGAGTCTACCAACCGCCACCAGGGTTAGCGGGTACCGCTGACGTCATTCAACGCCTCACAGGCTTACGATCACACGCCCCATGACCTCGCCGGCCAGGATCCGGCCCACGTGCTCCTCGAGCCCGTCCAGGGTGGTCTCTGTCACGAGACCCGGCACCTCCAGGGCGCGCTTCACCGTGTCCGACTGGGCCAGCGAGCGCCACAGTTCAACGCGCGTTTCCATGGGGAGGTGCTGGCTGTCGACGCCCAGCAGCGCCACGCCCCTGAGGATGAACGGGTGAACGGTCAGGCTCAGGTCGGCGCCCCCCACCAGGCCACAGGCCGCGACGGCCCCGCCCACCACAGTCGACTTGACGAGGTTGACCAGCGTGTCGCCGCCGACCGTATCGATGGCGCCGGCGTACTGGCCCCTCAGCAGTGGCCGCTCGCTGGGCTCGTTCAGGGGTGAGCGGCCCACCGTACGGGCGGCGCCCAGCCGCTCCAGCAGTGGAGCCGCCTGTGGCTTGCCGGTGCTAGCGATGACCTCGTAACCGGCCGCGGCCGCCAGCGCGACCGCGAGGCTGCCGACGCCGCCAGAGGCGCCCGTAACCACCAGCGGCCCCAGGTCGCTGGTGGCGCCAGCGAACGCCAGGCGCTCGAGCGCGATCGCGGCGGTCAGTCCGGCGGTGCCCAGCGCCATAGCGCTTCGGGTCGAGAGGCCGCCTGGGAGCGGCACGAGCCACTCGCCGGGCACGTTCACGTACTGCCCGAACCCGCCCGGGGTGTTCATGCCAAGATCGAAGCCCGTCACGAGCACCTGCGCGCCCGGCTCGAAACGCGGATCTGCTGAGGCGACCACGCGCCCGGCCGCGTCGATGCCGGGCGTGTGCGGGTAGTCGCGGGTGACCCCGCGGTTGCCGCTAGCCGAAAGCGCGTCCTTGTAGTTGAGCGACGAGTACTCCACGCGCACGCTAACGCGGGCGCCGGCATGCTCCGGCGCCGTGAGGGTGCTCCACGGCACCTGCTCGACAGCCCGGTCAACGGCCTCGCCGGTCACGTGTACGCGTAAAGCGCGGTAGTTGTCTGGAACCCCTTCGGTCATGCTCGATGGTACCCCCGCATCCTGGAGGACAACTCTCACACCTAACCTTTCTGTAGACTCTGTTCCATGAACCCGCAGCGACTCATGATGATCTCCGTGGTGGCCGTCGTACTGGTCATCGCCGCCTTCGCTATCGTGCCCCGCTTCATGGCCGGTTCCGCCAGTGGCGAGATCGACTACGCCGCCAACCCCCGGCTCGGCAACGCCGACGCCCCCGTTAGGGTCGCGATCTTCTTCGACTTCCTGTGCCCGCACTGCGCTACCTTCAGCGACCAGATCACGCCGGTGCTGCAGCAGGAGTTCGTCGACACTGGCGTAGCTGCGCTCTACTTCATGAACTTCCCGGTGGTTAACCCCGTGGTCAGCCGCGACGTGGCCATCGTTGGCGAATGCGTGTTCGAACAGAGCAACGACGCCTTCATAGCGCTTGAGCCCATCATGATGCGCGCACAGAGCAACTTGCGCAGCCGCGCCGACGCCGTGGACTTCGCCCTGGCGTACGGGCCCGACCTCGACGGCGGGGCCCTGCGCGACTGCGTCGCGAGCCCCGAAGCGGCGGCCGCCGTGTCCGCCGACGTGGCCGCGGCCGGTGCGTTCAACATCAACGGCACCCCTTCGGTGGTGGTCGACGGGCGCCTAGTCACCAACCCCTCACTGGCCAACCTGCGCACGGCCATCCGTAACGCGGCTAACTGAGCCCGAATGCGCACGCCTCTCCTCTACCCGGCGTGGCTCATGGCGGCCGTGGCCATGCTCGGCAGCCTCTACTTCTCCGACGTGCGCTTCTTCATCCCGTGCACCCTCTGCTGGTACCAGCGCATCCTCATGTACCCGCTGGTCATCATCCTCGGCATCGCCGCCTACAAGCAGGACGCCAAGGTCACGCGCTACGCACTGCCGCTATCTGTGCTCGGCACGCTGATCGCTGGCTTCCACTACCTCGAGCAGAAGGTGCCGTGGATCAGCTCCTCGGCGGTGTGCCGCAGCGGCGTGCCGTGCGACGTCCAGTACATCAACTGGCTCGGCTTCATAACCATCCCGTTCCTGTCGCTGGTGGCGTTCACTATCATCACCGCGCTCCTGTTCGCCGTACGCCGCTCGGCACGCGCCTGAACCAGCGCGGGCCCTCAGCCCACAGCAACCAGGCGCCGTTCCCGGCGCCTAAGCTCTTCAGAACCGCAGCGCCCCCTACCCGGGGGCGCTTTCGTCTTCGCCGTCCTTATGGACGAAGCCAGCCGCCCACATCCACCACAGCCACCAGCCCTTGATGGGGCGGTACAGCAGCACCACGAAGAGCACGCCACTGGCGATCAGGACCCACTCGAGCCCGCTGAACAGGCCGAAAGCGATGATGAGCGCACCGGCCTCGATGGCCAGCAGGACCACAGCCACGGTGTACGCCATGACCCAGGCGCCCAGCCAGGCGCCAGACTCGCGCTCGAAACGCACGCCGCAGGTAGGACAGGTGTCGCCCACACCCCAGAACGAGGTGAACACGCCGCCTCCGCCGCAATTGGGGCAGAGTCCCCTCGTGGCGCGCCACATGGCACCGAAATCGGTCCAGCGCCCGCGCCGGTCCGTGCGCTGCTGGTCGGTCACGGCTCCTCCGACGACCTGACGCTGAGTTGCGGCTCCGGCAGCACGAAGCGGCTGGCCCGCATGCGCCTGTACTCCGCCCACTTATCCGGACTGCGCTCGAACTTCTCTTCCTCGCACCACATGATGAAAGGCGCGATGTAAGACCGCGCGTGCCGCACCTCCTCCATGAAGATGCTGGCTGACAGCCCGCCGGTCTCGAGGATGCCAGTGCGCTCGTAAGCGGCCAGCGCCCGCTCGCGGTCGTAAGGCACGCGCCGGAACTCCGGCAGCCACCGGCCGCCCGACAGCGTGAGGATCAGGTAGTGCGCGCGCGGGTCGCCGGTGAACGGCAGCCCGACCGAGCCGGTGTTGAGCACGGTGTAGCGGCCCCAGACGTCCTTGTAGGGTCGGTGCGTGTGGGAGCCCACCAGCACGTCGGCGGGGTGCTCCTGCGTTATCTCGGAGATGACCTCCGGCGTGGTGCGTGGCCCGATGCCTTCACGGTAATGCCGCGGCGTGCCGTGGCTTATCAGCAGGCTGGGTGCGCCAGGCTCCTCGATGCGGAGCGTGAGCGGCATGGCCCTGATGGTGTCGAGCAGGCCCGCCGCCTCCACCTCTTCGGCGGCCTGCTTGACGCTGCGCCAGAAAGGGTCGAGGTACCACGGGTCGATCTCGACGTCGCGCCGCTCCACCACCATGAGCATCACGTCGTCGTGGTTACCCATAACGGCGTCATGCGGAACTTGCTCTAGCGCGCGCATGACGGCCACGCTTTCGGGCCCGCGGTTGACCGTGTCGCCGTTCACGACCAGGCGGTCGACGCCCTGCGCGGCCACGTCGGCCAGCACGGCCTCCAGGGCTGGCAGGTTGCCGTGAACGTCTGCGAGGATGGCGATGCGCACGCCTCCGAGTGTACCCCCGTCCCCGGTTACGCCGGGCGCCCCGCGAGACCTCTTTCGGCTGCCTCGCGCATGACCTCCACGGGCGCCGCCGAGCCCGTCCACGCCTCGAAGGCCAGTGCGCCCTGCCACACGAGCATCGGCAGGCCGTTCTGAACGACCAGCCCCCGTTGGCTGGCGGCCCGCAAGAGCGGCGTCAGGGCGGGGCGGTAGACCAGGTCGACCACCACTGCCGCTGGTGGTAGCAGCGCGAGCTGTGAGCCTTCGAGCAGCGGCAGCGACTCGGGTTCAGGACCGCCGCTCATGCCTACGCTGGTGCTGTTGACCAGCAGGTCAATGTGGCTCAGTTGCGCGGGCAGGTCGCTGGCGGCGCACACGGTCAGCCGCCGCTCATCGGCGTCGACCCGCTGCAGGTCCTCGACCAGGCGCGCGGCCCGCGCCTCGTTCCGGTTCAGAACTTTCACGGCGGCGCCCGCCGCCAGCAGAGAGTGCACCACTGCCCGCGCGGCGCCGCCCGCTCCCAGAACCAGGCACGTGCGACCCGTCAGGTCAGGGGCGGCGCCCCTACCGGCGTCGGCTGGCTGTAACGCCGCGAACGGCGCGAGCTCGCTGAGTGCGCGCAGGAACCCTTCGCCATCGGTGTTGTGCCCCACCAAGCGGTGGTCGCGCCTGACGATGGTGTTGACCGCGCCCACGGCCTGGGCGGCGGGCGTCAGCTCGTTCATGAGTGGCGCCACTGCCTCTTTGTGCGGCACGGTTACGTTGGCGCCCAGGAACGGCGGCTCGGCGAGGCGCGCCACCGCCGCAGCCAGGTCGGCTGGCGCCACGTCAACGGCCTCGTATGTTGCGTTCAAGCCGAGCGCCCTGAACGCCGCGCCGTGCATGAGGGGGCTGAGTGAGTGCCCGGCGGGATGCGCCAACAGCAACACTCGGGCCGCCTCCATATGCACGCCTCAGGCCCGCGCAGTGCCGGCCGCGGCGAAGAGCCGCTCAGCCTCCACGAGCATGACCGACAGCGCCGCCTCGACCTGCTGGTCGTCCACCTGGTGGTGCGTCACCAGCCGCACCGTGGCGGGGTCCATGGCGTTGAAGCGCACCCCGCGTGCGCCGCAGGCAGCGGCGAACGCCTCGGCCGCGCCGGCTCCGCTCGGGTCGGTCACGCTCAGGTAGACCATGTTGGTCTGCACGGAGTTCAGGTCCAGCCCGAGGCCTGGAGCGTGCTGCAGCGCTTCGGCCAGGCGCCTGGCGCGCCTGTGGTCGTGCACCAGCTCCTGCGGTCCGTTCTCCAGCGCCACCAGGGCCGCGGCTGCCAGTACTCCGGCCTGCCGCATGCCGCCGCCCAGCAGCTTGCGGTAGCGGTGCGCCTCGGCCAGGAACTCTCTGCTGCCCAGCAACACGCTGCCGACCGGAGCGCCGAGTCCCTTGCTAAGGCAGATGGAGGCGCTGTCGAAGCCGGCGCACACCTCGGCGATGCTCACGTCAAGCGCTGCGGCGGCGTTGAAGGCCCTGGCGCCGTCTAAGTGGATGGGGAGGTCGTTCTCTCTGGCGACAACCTGGATGCGCCGCTGGAGTTCCAGCGGCACCACCGCACCGCCGGAGGTGTTGTGCGTGTTCTCGAGCGCTATCAGGTCGGTGGGCGCCTGATGAACGGAGCGGCGGATGGCGGCCCGCACCGCCTCCGGTTCGGGGGCGCCACCCGGGGCAGGCACGAGGCGCGGCAGCAGCCCGGACACCAGCGCCATGGCGCCCGGCTCGTACTCGTACACGTGAGCTCCGACGGGCAGGATGACCTCGCTGCCGCGCCTGCAGTGCACCGCCAGCGCGACCTGGTTGCTCATGGTGCCGCTCGGCACGAAGAGGCCGGCCTCCATGCCGGTCATCTCAGCCAGCACCGCCTGCAGCCTAAGCACGGTGGGGTCCTCGGTGTAGACGTCGTCGCCCACCTGCGCCGTGGCCATAGCGCGGCGCATCGCTTCGGTCGGGGTGGTGACCGTATCGCTGCGCAGGTCGATGGGCACGCTGCGTGCGCTCACGCCGTCACGCTCCTACCGGCGTGGGTTCGTCGCCGGTGCGGCTCTCGGCCTCGAGGCGCGTGAGCCAGTCAGTGAACGCCTCCAGACCACGGCGATACATGGCCTCGCGCCGCTCGCGCTTGCCCTGGCCGCGCTGCTTGGCCAGCTCGGGCACCAGCCCCCAGTTAGCGTTCATTGGCTGGAAACCGTCGGCGTTGGCGCCAGCCAGGTAGCGGGTCAGTCCGCCCAGCATGCTCTCCTCAGGCGGCACCACGGGTGCCAGCCCGAGCACCTGCCGCGCCGCGTTGGTGCCCGCCAGCCAGCCCGTAGCCGACGACTCCAGGTAGCCCTCGGTGCCCGCCAGCACGCCGGCCACGAACAGGCGCGGCTGGCGCCTGACGCTAAGACCCGCGTCCAGCAGGCTAGGCGCGTTGAGGTACGTGTTGCGGTGCATGACGCCGTAGCGCACCACCTCGGCGTCCTGCAGGCCGGGGATCAGCTGCACCAGCGTCTTCTGATCGCCCCACTTGAGGCCGGTCTGGAAGCCCACCAGCGACCACATCTGGCCGCGTTGGTCCTCCTGCCGCAGCTGCGCCACCGCGTAGAAGCGTTCGCCCGTGTCCGGATGCTCCAGACCCACCGGCTTCATGGGTCCGAAGCGCAGCGTGTCGTGCCCGCGCCGACCGAGCTCCTCGATGGGCATGCAGCCCTCGAAGAACTCGAGGTTCTCCCAGTCGCGGGGCGTATGCCCACGGGCGGCCGCCAGGGCCTGCATGAAGGTCTCGTACTGCTCCCGGGTGAACGGCAGGTTGATGTAGTCCGCCGCCTGCCCGTACCGGCCCTTGCGGTACGCCACCGACATGTCGATGGAGTCGAAGGCCACCACCGGCGCAGCAGCGTCGTAGAAGCCCAGGAACCCTTCTCCGACCAGTTCGCTGATGTTGGCGGCCAGCGCGTCGGCGGTCAGGGGGCCGGTGGCCAGCACGGCGACGCCGGCGGGCACCTCGGTTAGCTCCTCCTCGCGCACCGTGACCAGTGGGTGCGCGCGCACCTCGGCCGTAACGGCGCGGCTGAACTCGCTGCGGTCAACGGCGAGCGCGCCGCCCGCCGGCACGCGGTTGGCGTGGGCGCTGCGCATGATCACCCCGCGCGCTGCCAGCATCTCGGCCTGCAGCAGTCCCTTGGCGTTGTTGTGCGCCTCGCCGCCGAAGCTGTTCGAGCAGACCATCTCGGCGAAGTCGCCGCCAACGTGCGCGGGCGTGAGGCGCGTGGGCCGCATCTCGACCAGATCGACGGCCACCCCGAGGCGGGCCGCCGCCAGCGCCGCCTCGCTGCCGGCCATGCCGGCGCCGACGACCGTTATGCGCGCGTTCTCAGTGTGAGGTTCGGGGGGCCCCGAGTGGCTTTTCATGCCCAGCAGAGTAGCACCGGGCGCTCACAGGCTTTGCGCTCCACGCAGCCAACCCAGGGCGCCAGCGAAGAACCTGTCGTCGCGCCAGTACGCGTTGTGGGCGGTGAGCAGGTTGTAGTTCGGCAGCACCAGGCGCCGGTCCACGCGGTAGTGAATGAGCCGGTCGCTAAGCAGGTCTCCCGGGGCGTGGACCTGCAGCCAGTCGAGCGTCTCGAACGGCTGCACGTGGGGTCCAAGCGCGAACGGGCCGTGGTCACGCATGTCTGGCCGGCGGCGCACGCCGTGCAGGCGGTTGATGAGCTGCGCTCGCACGGACTCTCCTTCCGCCGGGCGCTGCCGGAAGAAGTAAGCCACCTTGTCGAGCGGTGAGCCGAAGGTAAGAAGGCCCTTGAGCCTGGCCAGCTCCACGTCCGACGCGGCGACCGGGTCCCGTGCGAGCCGGTCGAGCAGGTCGAGCGCCACCACGCTGCCCAGCGAATGGCCCGCCACGTACACGCCCTCGTAACCGGCGCCCAGCAGCGCGCGCAGCAGCTCCTCACCCTCGTCGAGGATGGCGCGCCGGGTACGGGCGCGGCTCGACAGGCGATCGGAGGTCACGTAGAGCGCGATGTCTGCCACGTGGCTGAGAAGTAGCGAGCGGCCGACCAGCATGACGGCGAGCGCCGCCAGCGCCACCGCCAGCCCGGGCTCGGTCAGCAGGATGCCCGCAACCGCGCCGTAGGCAGCCAGCACCGGCCACAACACGTAACCAAGACCACCGGCGGCGCAGGCGGTGATGAGCAGCACCGTCAGTCCGGGCGCGGTCCAGCGCTCCGCCGCCGGGGCGTACATGCCGGACCAGGTCGCGCTCCCAACGTGCGTCCCGGCGCCAGCGCGCGCAGCCCTGCGGCTCTCGACCCTAGCGAACAGCAAGTCGTACGCCAGCACCGCCACCGCCGCCAGAAGGCAGAGCAGGAGCACCAGCAGGCCCGCCTGCGGCAGCGAGGGCAGGCCGGGCAGTTCGGCCAGGGCACGTAGCAGGGCGGTGACCGCGTCGCCGGCCCGGGCCGTCACGAAGAGGGCCGCCACCATCAGTCCGGAGGCCACGCCCGCCAGACCGGCCACCTGCAGCAGCTGCCGAAGCACGAGGCGCCACGCACTGCGCGGCCGGTGGCCGGCCAGCAAGAAGGGCACCTGCCTGCGGAAGTCGAGCCCCGCCACCACCACCTCGAGTAGCCAGCCGAAGGTGGCGGCGGCGCTCATGCCGCCAACGGCGTGCTCCGCCCAGTGGTACTCGATAACGTCGAGCTCGTGCTCGCCCGCCACGCCCTCGGGTAGCCGCACCATGGGCCGCGCCTTACCCGCCAGGTCCGCCACCTCGGCTGTAGGCAGGGCGCTCCCTACTCCCCTGCCAGCGACTTCACCGCGCGACGCGCGCAGGAGTCCCTGCACGAACGCGCCCAGCACACGCAGTGGCGGCTGGTCGCCGATGCCATGGATGACCAACAGCGCCTTGCGGCGCCTCCCCGGTTGATCTTTAAGCACTGAAGGCACTCTAACGCGACTCACATGGTTGCCGCCGGCCCCGGGCTTAAACTCCACGCATGAAACGGCTCACTTGCGCGACCTTCTTCCTTGCCGCCCTCCTCTGCCTGGCGAGCGCCTCCGGCCAGGGCAACGCGGCCGTGACCTGGCGCGCCATCTACCAGGGTCAGTTGGGCGACAACGCCGTAACCCTCGACCTGGCGCTGGCAGCCGACGGCTTCGCCTTCGCGCGCCTGACGCAGGTCGGCTCCGGCACGCAACTCGACGGGGTCGGCAACCACGACCCAGAAACAGGCAGCGTAACGCTCGAGTTCCACGCAGCCCTCTACCGCTTTGCCCCGTCTGTGGCGCTCGATCACGCCGCCCTGGGCGGGCTGTACTCGGACGCAGACACGGGCGGTAGCGGCACCGTGGTCGCCACACTGGAGGGCGTCCGCAGCCTGGACTGGAGCGACGACGGGAACACGCTATCGGTTGAGTTGACTTTCGCGGCGGAACGAGCCAGCAGCGGCGTCCTGGAGCGCACCGCGCAGTACGCCTACGGCAGCCTTACCGAGGGCCGTATCGCTCTGAGCTACGCCTACCCGCGGTTCGTGGCTGGACCGGCAGCACTGAACGGCCTCCTTGAGCGCGAGGCCGCCGAACGCATGGCCGACTGGGCGCAAGAGGGCAGGAACCTGCTGTACAACGCGGGCGGCATCGGCTGGGCTTGGACGCATTCAGAGAGCACCGACCTGGTGGGCGCGGCGGAAGGCTACCGCAGCCTCGTCACCAGCTTCTACTACTACACCGGCGGCGCCCACCCGAACAGCCACAAGAGCAGCCTGCTCGTGCGGCTCGGCGGGGCGGGCCTGGAGGTCATAGCGCTGGAAGAGCTGTTCGCACACGGCTCCGACTGGCTGGCGGCCGTATCGGCGGCCGTTCTGTCCGAACTCTCGGCCCAAGGCGCGGAAGCGGTTGTCAGGGGCGACGTGACCGAACTCACGGCTCTGGACCTAACGACCTTCACGCTGGAACCCGGCGGCTTGAGCTTCCACTTCGACCCGTACGCGGTCGGTCCCTACGTTCAGGGTGACTTCGTGGTCACGCTGCCTTACGCCGACCTGGCTGCCTTGGCCGCGCCGGGCGGCGCCATCGAAGCGTTCGCCAGCGCGTACCGGTAGCTATTTGGGGACTAGCGGAACGAGCGCCGGCGCGGCCTGACGCCGTTGAGCAGCCACAGGACCAGGGCCAGCAGCACGAGGGCAGCGCCGAACCCACCTACGATCACGTAGTTGCGCAGCGGCAACTGCACCACCTCCGCCGGGAGGCTCCGCACGGCGTGAGCGAACAGGTCGCCCAGCGCCACGAACACGCCCTGAGCGGCAGCGCCCACGGGTAGAGCGGTCATGTCGGGCAGTTTCGTGTCGAGCCGGTAGAACGCCAGGGCGCCGAGGCCAGCGCCGATGACCAGCGCCAGGCCGGGGTTCACCAGGCGCAGCATGCCGCGCGAGAAGCCCACGAGCAGAACCGTGAACAGTAGTGCTGCCAGCCCGGCGAGCCAGCTCCAGGTCAGGAAACGCCCGTGAGCGCGGGCGGAAAACAGATCGAGGATCGGGCTCGCTTCGGTGACGCGCTCCACATGCTCGGGCCGGGTGAGTTGTGCGGCCGCCAGGGCTCCGCCCCCGCTCCAGGCGCGCTCCGCCAAGGCGCTCAGCACGCGCTCCTCCGCCTGCTCGGGCGCTAGCCCCGCCAGCTCAGCGGCGGGCAGGAGCCCCACCAGGGCGTCGCTATCCTCCTCCACGCCAGCCACTACGGCCTTGGCTTCGACGAGGCGCGCCTCCATCTCCGCCTCGCTGGCGGTGAGGAGCGCGCTGAACAGTTCGTGTAGCAGCGCCCGCGCGGTGGTGTCGACCCCGCTCGTAAGGCGCGCGCGCAGGTTGTCGTTGGTTATGAGCGCCAGCGCCTGCTGCAGTCCGCCCTGGAGCACGTTCTCGGTCAGCTCCTGCATGATGGCGACGCCTACCTGGCGTGGCGACATGTTCTGAACCTGGTTCACAGGGAAGGTTACGAACACGCCCACGAGCGGCTGCACAGGCTGACCGGGGTTGGTGGCAGCCTGGGTGGGCCAGTCGGCCGCCCGGGTACCGTCGTCGAGGCCGCCGCCCTGCATGGCGCCGTCGATGGCGGCAGTTACGAGCGCGGGCACGGGTCCGCTGAGCGCCAGTTGGAACTGCCGCCTCAGGCTCTCGTTGGAGAGCATCCCTAGCAGCGCGTCCTGGCCGCCGACCACCAGCCTGTCGGCCAGAACCCCCGCGCTGCGGCTCACCGCGTCGCTCACCGTGAAAGTAGGGATCTCGGTCGGGTCGGCGAACACCTGCATGCCCGGCAGCAGCATCAGTTGCTGGCCTGGCACGAAGCCGGCGCCAGTCCTCACCTCGACGAGGCCGCCGTTACCACCGGGGCGCAGGGTGAGCCTGAGGATCTCGCGCTGTGTGGCCTGACCGGTCTCGCGGTCGCTCAACTGGGCGAGGCTGAACCACAGCACGCCGGCCAGCGCGGCCAGCGCCAGCAGCACGGCGCTGGCCCAAGCCACGTCGCGTTGCCATGCGGGTTGTCTTTCTACTCGGTACATGAGACCGTCCTAGTCGGTTCCTATGGCCGGGCGCCCGGCCTTTGCTACCTTACCGCGCTCACCTTCGACTGGCGACCTATACCATTGAGGCATGAACGCCAAGCGCCGCGTGACGGTGATACCCCTGGTGGGACCGTTCCACACGCGTTTCCCCCTCTACAACGTTGTCCATGTGCGCGAGCTTCTCAAGGCGTCGGAACCCGACGCAGTGGCACTTGCCACATTGCCGCCCGGCGCCCTGGAGGAGCCCGGCTGGCAGCACACGAGCGAGATCGCACTACCCCACGCGGTGGTGCCGTGGGCGCGGCAGCGCGGCGTGCGCCTTGAGGCCGTCGGTTCGCTCGCCGGCTCGCCGGGTGAGCCCGGTGAGGAGGGCGACGAGGCCGAGTTCGTGCGCTACCTAGGGGAGTTCGAAGCCGGTCGCGCGCACCTGCGGCAGGTGCGCGCAGCGCTCGGGCCGGTGGAGGAGCTCCTGAAACGCGGCCTGGACCTGGGCCTGGTCCTCACCGAACTGGTTCCAGCCCTGGCGGCGTATGACGCGGCGCGGCGCGCGGCGTACGGCGAGGGCCCGGGTACCGGCTGGCAGGCGGCGCGCGCTGAGCGCGTGGCTGAGCGCGTGGCCGCGCTAGAAGCGCCGCACGCGGCGGTTCTGGTGGGAGTCGACGACTTCGGCGCTGTAAGCAGCGCCCTGAGCGCGCGCCTTACGCTGAGCGAGCTGCCAACTAGGCAGCAGCTGGAGGGCGCGGCAGCGGTCGAGGCCAGGCAGCGCTCTCTACTCGACGTGGCCATGCACGGGCAGGCCGACGACCCTGCCGCGCTGCTGCAGCAGCTGCGCGAGCTGGGAACGCCGGAGGCGCGCTATCACCAGGCCAACATCCTGCTAGCCCACGGCCACACGGCCGAGGCGCTCGAGGTTCTGACCGAAGTGGCGTCCGGCGACTTCCAGGTTCCCTACTACCTGCCGGGCTTCGTGCTCGCACGCCTGGGCCAACTGCAGGACCTCGCGGGCGAGCGCCGCGCCGCTCAGCGCGCCTACCGCGGCGTGCTGGCGCTCGACTTCGCACCGGCCGAGGCGCTGGAGGCCGCCCGCGCGGGACTGGAGGCGCCGTTCGAGCTGGGCGCGGCCGCTAGGCAGTGAACCTGCCCGCCTACAGCGAGGGCCTGGAGCACACCTACGCCTTCGGGCGCTTCGCCGTTACCGAAGCGCTGCAGCGAAGACCGGCCGACGTTGCCTGCGTACTGTGGCACGGCGCCATGCCGGCAGCGCAAGCTGAAGCAGTGCGGGCCGCAGCGGCGCGGGCAGGCGTGGCGTGCCTGCGCGACGACGCCACCGTGACCCGGCTCAGGCGCAAGGCCAACGTCTTCTGCCTGGCGCAGGTGAGCAAGCGTCCGGAACGGCTGCAGGCTGACGCGGATCACGTGTTGATGCTGAGGCCCAGCCATCCGGGCAACGTCGGTAGCGCCATCAGGAGCATGGTGGCGTTCGGCTTCCTGGACCTGGCGCTGGTAGCGCCAGCGGTCGACCCCTGGGGCGCCTACGTGGTGCGCGCCTCGGTCGGCCTGCGGTTCGCGCTCAGGTGCCAGACGTTCGACTCGCTCGGCGGCTACCTTGACGAGTTCGGTGAGAGCAGCGCCTCAGCGCGAACGCTTTACCACCTGGACGCCGCTGGGCAGCACGAGCTCGACTCCGTGCGGTTCCGCAGTCCGCTAGCACTTGTGTTCGGTCCGGAGTGGCAGGACAGCGCCGCGGGCGCCGGTCCAGACCCGCGGCTGGAACGGTCACTAACCGTCAGGATTCCGCAGGGGAATCAGGTAGAATCCCTCAACTTGGCAACGTCGATCTCCATCGTGACCTACCGCGCTTCAAGGTCGGCGCTCAGCTAGGAGCCACGATTTCCGCACTCTCAGGCCACCACCCGCATCGTCATTTCCGTTCGCCATGGGGGAAGCCGTGACCCGCAACTTCTGGTTCATCCTGCTCAGCTTCGCGGCGCTCGTGGCGCTTTCGTTCACGGGCCGCACGGCGGCCATCGTGTGCCTGGGTCTGGCGGCCCTGCTGGTGGCTGGCGTGATGATAAGCCGGCGCCCGCGCGGTCTGGCTTGGCGCCTCGCCACGGTGGGAGCGGTGGCCTGGGGCATAGAGGAGGCGGCCTGGAGCGTCACGCGCCTCTCCGACGTTTTCACGCCCTCCTTCGTAACTGAAGTCGGTTACTACCTGGGGGCCGCCGCGTGGCTGGCGGCTCTACTCACCGCGCCTGGCCGGCGGCTGCCGCGCTCGCTGCTGCTGGCCGCCATACCGCCAGTCGCGCTGGTGGTGTGGATGCTCGTCGACGAGGCCGCCAGCGCGGCCAGCCTGGTCTTCCCCATGGTCGAGCTGGCGCTACTACTGGCCGCACTGCCACTGCTGGGAGGCACAATCAAAGCGGGAGCCTCAGAGGGCCGCCTGCTGCTGGTCTTCGGTTTCTTCTTCAGGGCGTTAGCGGCCGCGGCGTACGCCTGGCTAGCCGGCGGCACCGACTCCGATTACCTCTTCTTGTGGCAGCTCAGCTACGTCTGTCTCGGGCTCGGCATCTACATGGAGCTGAAGGACGTGCACGTCGACTTCGTATCTGCAGGGGTAGCGGTCGTCACTCTGCAACTCGCCGCCGCCCGGGTGCTCGCCTTCATCTACGCCAATCCGGGCGCGCGCACCGGCGCCGACGCCGTAGCGGTGGTCGGCAGCCTGGCGTTCCTGCAGCTGGCGGTGGTGATCGTCATACTGATCAACAACAACGAGCGGCACATGAAGGCTCACCGGGAGCACCGCACGTGGTCCGCGCTGCTGGAGCACTCCATGGGCAAGAGCGCGGACGGCGCCACGTTAGGCTCCCTGATGGACCGCACGCTGCGCATGATCCCGGGGCTCCAGGGGATCGAGGTGCACCCCGAGACCGGCCGTGGTGTGCTCGCCGGTTACCCGTACCCGCTGGTGGCCGGCGGCGCGGAGGTAGGGCGACTCTTCTTCCAGCGGCAACCCGACGCCACCTCCGCTCTCGACACCTCAGCTCCGCTGCTGGCAGCCCGAATCGAGCAGGTACGCGAGCACGACCGCTGGCGCACCGCCGCACTGACCGATCCGCTCACCAACCTGCTCAACCGGCGCGGCCTTGAGCTGCGCGCGCCCGGGCTACTGAGCGACGCCCGCCGGCTAGGCAGCGCCGTCAGTATCGGCCTCATAGACATCGACCATTTCAAGCGCGTGAACGACGTTTATGGCCACACCACGGGCGACATGGCCCTCAAGGAGCTGGCCGCCATCCTCCAGCGGCACCTGCGGCCCAACGACCTGGCCGTCCGGTGGGGCGGTGAGGAGTTCCTGGTGGTGCTGGTTACCGACCTGCCCGGGGCGCTCGACGCTATGCGCCGCCTGCGCCGGGAGTTGGCAGGCGCCACCATCGGCCCAGTGGCGTGGCCCCTGGCGGCCTCCGTGGGGTTAGCGGGCGGCACCGTGCCAGCCTCCGACGAGGTGCTGAGCGAGTGGATCGAGCTGGCAGACGCCGCGCTCCTCAAGGCCAAGGCGCAGGGGCGCAACCGCATCGAGTCGTCTCAAGCACAGGGAGCTGTCGGCGACTGAGGTGCGCCTACGCGCGCCCTGGCATCGGGTAACATGCCCCGATGCGCGAACTGCTTTACGACGCCGCCCGCCACTTCAAGCGCGGTAAGGCGCTAGCCGACCGCGGCGACGTGAGGGGCGCCATGGCGGCCTACGAGGACGCGCTACGTGAACTGCACGCCGTGAAGCCTCAGCGCATGCGCGACGTCCTGCTGGCGCAGGTCTACCTCTCGCGCTTCCAGGCCGGGCGCAGCATCGACGCCCGGCGCGCCGACAGCGACTTGCGCGTGGGCTACAGTTACGCGCGCACCACGCACGAACCGACCGTGAGGCTGCTGGCCGAGCAGCTGTGGCACGCGCGCCTGGAGGAGCATGCCAGCGCCCCGCCACCGCAGCCGCGCGCTGGCGATCCGGAGCGGCAGGGAGGGCGGCGCGGACGCCGCCGCCGAGGTAGCAGCCGCAACCGCCAAAGCGGGTAGCATTGCGCCATGACAAGAGAGATCCTCGAGCAGGCCTACGCGTCTGAGTCAGACTTCCTCGCTCTGTTGGCTGATCTGGTTGCTCACGAGAGCCCGTCGTCCAACGTGGCCGCGCTTGACGCGCTCGCGGACCGGCTGATCCAGGTCCTGAACGAGCGCGGCTTCACCACGCGCAGGCACGCGCGGGAGGGCACTGGCGACATCGTCGAGGGGCGCGTCACAGGCGGGCAGGGCCCCAGCACACTGGTTCTGTGCCACTACGACACGGTGTGGCCCATTGGAACCCTCGAGCAGATGCCCTGGCGCAGGGAGGCCGACCGGGTGTACGGGCCCGGGGTGCTGGACATGAAGGCCGGCATCGCCAACGCCATCACCGCCGTGGGTCTGGCCGGCCAGCTGGGCCTGCCGCTAGCAGGCGACGTCACGCTGCTCCTCACCTCCGACGAGGAGGTCGGTTCCCCCGCCTCGCGCGAGCTCATCGAGGAGCTAGCGGGCCAGCACGACCGCGTGTTCGTGATGGAACCCGGCCGCGACGACGGTGCGCTCAAGGTCGGACGCAAGGGCGTTGGCGACTTCGAGCTGCGCCTGCGCGGCCTGTCGGCGCACGCGGGCAACAACCCGGCGGACGGCGCCAGTGCGCTGCGGGAGCTGGCGCACATGCTGCTCTACGTGGAGGACCTGGCCGATAACGTCATGGGCACCACGGTCAACGTCACTACCGCGCGGGCCGGCTTCGCCACCAACGTCATAGCCGAGGAAGCGGTAGCCAGCGTTGACGTGCGTGTGCTCAAGGCCAGCGAGGCCGACCGGATCACAGGCGCCATCAACGACTACTCTCCCCGCGACTCACGCGTCACCCTCACTGTCACCGGCGGACTCAATCGGCCCCCGATGGAGCCCACCGCCCCCAACATGGAGCTCTACGAGCAGGCCGTGGGGGTGCTGAGCGGGATGGGCCTGGCGCTGGAAGGCGCCGTGGTCGGCGGCGGCTCCGACGGCAACTTCACCTCGGCTCTGGGCGTACCTACGCTCGACGGGCTCGGTTCGGCAGGCAGCGGCCCGCACGCCCGCACCGAACACATCCGGGTCAAGGAGACGCTTGAGCGCGTGGCGCTTGTGACCGGCCTGCTGACCAAGGCTTGAACGTGAACGGGCCGCGGCCCATGGCGCGGGCCCTGATCGCCGCGCTGAGCGGACTGGCGTTGACCCTGGCGCTGCCGCCCACCGGGTGGTGGCCGCTGGTGTTCGTGATCGCGGCGCCGTTCGCCCTGGTGGCGCGCGCCGCGCGCGCCCGCGCGGCCCTGGCGGTGGGCTTCTGGTTCGGCCTGCCGTTCTTCACCGTCTACGTGCTGTGGTTGCCGCGCAGCTTCGCCGTTCTGTTCGGGCCCGCCTTCTGGTTCGTCTTCCCGTTCCTGGTGGCAATACTCGCCCTCTTCTGGGGTTTGACCTGTTGGGGCGCCTGGCTGCTGGCGGGTGGTCGACGCGGCCGGGCGCCCGGCGCGTTGACCCTGCTAACGCTGCCCGTGCTGTGGGTGCTGGTCGAGTGGGCGCGCACACAGGGCTACTTCGCGTTCCCCTGGGGCACGCTCGGTTACGCCTGGCTGAACGCGGCGCCTGGCCAGCTGGCGGAACACGTTGGCGTTTACGGCCTGAGCCTGCTGGCAACTGGCCTCGCTGCCGTTCTGGCGTGGCCCTTCGCTCGCAACCGGCCCGCCTCAGCCACGACCCTGCTAGAGGGCGCCGGCATGGCAGTGCTGGCCGTGGTGGCGCTGCTGGGCCTGGCGTTCTGGCAGGGGGCGACGCTGCTACCGAGCGGCCCCAGCGGCCACGTGGGCGCGGCCGCCACGGCGGGCGCGCGGCACAGCGCACTGCTGGTTCAGGGCAACGTCGACCCGTTCGCGCGCGCGGCTTCGGCAGCTCATGAGCTTGATGTGCACATGGCCCTAACAGCGGACGCCGCGGGATTGGGACCGTTCGACCTGGTGGTCTGGCCCGAGGGCGCCGTCATCGGTTACCGACTCGACACCGGCGACGCCGGGCCGCTGCGCGCCGCCATCACAGCGGGCGCCCCGGGCGCGACCTTCATAGTGGGCGGCCGCGCCTACGAGGGCGTGCGCGGCGACAGCTTCAACTCACTGTTCAGCCTCGAAGGCAGCGCCCTCCTGGGCCGCTACGACAAGCAGTACCTGGTGCCGTTCGGTGAGCGCTGGCCGCTCATCGGTCAGCTGGAGGGCCTCTACCGCGGCGTGTTCGGGCTGTTCGGCCTGCCGCTGCTGGCGAGCACCCTGCCTGGCGCGGGAACAGCGCCCCTGCCGACCAGTTTGGGTCCCGTCGCGGCGTTCATCTGTTACGAGTCCGTGTTCCCTCAGGTGCAGCGCCGCATGGTGGCGCAGGGCGCCCAGGTGCTGGTGCTGGGCACCAACGACGCCTGGTTCGGCGTAGGTAACGGCGCCAGGCAGCACTTCGACATGGGGCGCATGCGCGCCATCGAGACGCGGCGCTGGCTACTGCGCGCGGGCAACGACGGGGTCACGGCGGTGGTGGACCCCTTCGGCCGCGTGGTGCAGGAACTGCCGCGCGGGGAGTCCGGAGCGCTGCCGGTAACGTTCGAGCTCGTGGACGGCGCCACGTTCTGGGTGCGCTACGGGCAGTGGCTGCCAGCGCTGCTGGTCGCCTGGCTCGCGCTGCTGGCCATCATCGGCACGGCGCAGGCGCGCCGGGCGTAAACTGACCCAGCATGAAGGTAGTCATCGTCGGTGGCGGCGAGATCGGGTCGTTGATCGCTGAGGCGCTGCACCGCTCGCACGGGGTCACGGTCATAGACCAGGACGGCGAGCGCAAGGAGGTCTTCTCCCACCTCGACGTTCGGTTCCTGCAGGGCAACGGCACCGATCCAGAGGACCTGCGCGCCGCCGAGGTCGAACGGGCCAGCGCCTTCATAGCCTGCACCGACAACGACGACGTGAACGTTCTCGCCTGTCTGGCCGCCAAGGGTCTCGGCGCCAAGCAGACGCTGGCGTTCGTGGCGCGTCAGCGCTACATAGACGCGTTCAAGCGCGAGGGCGCCTTCGAGTCGGTGGGCCTGCTTATCGACCGTGTGCTGTGGCCCCAGCGGCTGCTGGCGCGTCAGATCGCCGACATCGTGCGGGTGCCGCGCGCGATCGACAGCGCCAGGTTCGCGGCGGGCCGGATCTCTATGCTCGAGTTCCTGTTGGAGGACGGCGACCCGTTCATGTACACCCCGCTGGCGCAGCTGGAGCTGCCAGAAGGGGTGCTGGCGGTGGGGGCCATCCGCGGCGACAACTTCGCTATCCCGGTTGGCGGCACGACCTTCGAGCCGGGTGACCGGGTGGTGTTCATGGGCACCACTGAGCGCATGAAGGCGGTGCAGCGCAGCTTCGCACCTAGCACGCGCTCGCAGAAGGTGGTTATCGTAGGCGGCGGCAACGTGGGCTTCATGGTCGCCGAGTACCTCGAACCGCACCGTTACGACCTGACGGTGTTCGAGGAGGTCGAGGAGCGCTGCCTGAAGCTGGCGCAGTGGTTGCCGGGCGTGCTGGTCCTGCGCGGCGACGGCACCGACCTCGAGCTGCTCGAGCAGGAGCGGGTGGAGGACGCCGATGTGATGGTGGCCGTGACCGACGACGACGGCAAGAACCTGCTGGTCTCGCTGTTGGCCAAGCAACTGGGGATCCCCAAGGTGGTCACCCGGGTCGGCAGGCCGCGCAACCGCCGGGCGTTCATGCGTGTGGGCATCGACTCGCCGCTTACGCCCAGGGCGGTTGCCGTGCAGGAAGTGATTAACTGGCTGCGAGTCGACGAGGTTGAGCACCTGGCCACGATCGAGGACTTCGCGGAGGTGACCGAGGCCATCTACCCGCACGACGCGGTGGGCGGCCGCGTGATGGACCTGGGTACGCCCGAGACCATGCTCATCGGCGCCATCGAGCGCGGCAACAAGGTGCTCGTGCCTAACGGGCTCACGGTGGTAGAGCCGGGCGATCATCTGTTCCTCGTCACCACCCCCGATCAGGTCGACGCGCTGGAACAGTGGCTGGACGAGCAGGGCACGCCCGTCCCCGCCAGGTCGTGAGCGCGGGCCGCGCGGGCGCCACGCGCCTAACGCCGGCGTCGTTGACCGCGCGGGGCGCTGGCGAGGGCAGCGTCTACCAGCTGCGCGGCCGCTTCCTCACTTACATGCTGGGTACGGCGCTACTGGCCATGGCGGGGGCTGGCGCCTTGTTCGCCACGTACGCCTACGTGCTGGGCGAGAGCGCCGGCGGCTTCCTGGCCGTGCTGGGTCTGGCCCTGCCTGCGGGCGCGCTCCTGCGCCTGCGCGGCTCACCGAACGCGGAACCGAGCCCGCGTGAGGCGCTCGGGGGCGTGCTGCTGACCTGGTTGCTCATGCCCGCCCTGGGCGCCGTGCCTTACCTGCTGGCCGGCGGGTTCAGTCCGGTCGATGCGTTCTTCGAGGCCATGAGCGGCTTCACGACCACGGGCGCCACCACCATCACCGACCTGGGCGCCGTAGCCACCAGCCTGCTGATGTGGCGAGCGCTGTCGCAGTGGGTGGGCGGCGTGGGCATCGTCGTGATGTTCGTGGCGGTGTTCCCGCAACTGGCGATCGCTGGCCGGCAGCTCTTCTTCGCGGAGGCGCCCGGCTCGGTGCAGGAGCGCCTGGCCCCGCGCCTTCGCAGCACCGCGGCCCTGGTCGTGGCGGTGTACGCCGGCCTGACGGCCGTAGCGGCCGCGTCGTTCGGCTTGGCTGGCATGCGCCCGTTCGACGCCGTGGCTCACGCCCTGGCGGCGCTCTCCGCCGGCGGCTTCTCGCCTGTGCCGCTGGGCATGGGCGCGTACGGTGCGGGAGTTCAGTGGGTGGCGGTGGTGTTCATGCTTCTGGCGGGCGTGAGCTTCCCGCTGGTTTACCGGGCCGTGAGCGGACGCCCGCGCGCGCTCCTGAGGAGCGCCGAACTGCGCGCCTACCTGAGCATCGTGGTGCTGGCCGGCCTGGTGTTGGCCCTCCTGACGCGCGGCCAGTACGGTCCCTTCGAGGCGCTGCGGCACGGCCTGTTCCAGGCGGTCAGCATCACCACCACCACCGGTTTCGCCTCCGCCGACTTCACGACATGGGCAGCGCCAGCTCAGGCGCTGCTGGTGCTGCTGCTGTTCGTGGGCGGCAGCGCCGGCTCGGCCAGTGGCGGCGTCAAGGTGGCGCGCTGGCTGATAATCGTCAAGCACAGCGTGCGTGAGGTGCGGCGCATGCTGCACCCGCGCGCTGTCATGCCCGTGCGGGTGGGCGACCGGATCGTGCCGGAGGAAGTCATGCGCTCGGTGGTGGCGTTCCTCACGCTCTACTTGTCGCTGTTCGTGACCGGCACCGTGACCCTGGTGTTCCTGGGTGAGGACTTACAGACCGCGTTCACGGCGGCCATCGCCTGCCTGGGCAACACGGGTGTGGGCCTGGGCCCTATCGGTCCCCTCGGCACGTTCGAGTCGTTGCATCCGCTGAGCCGGGCCGTGCTCACGTTCCTGATGTACGCGGGCCGGTTGGAGGTAGTCACGGTGTTCGTGGTGTTCGACGCCTCCTTCTGGCGCAGGCCCCGGCGCAGGCGCCGCGCCCGGCGGCCGGTTAGCTGAGGCCCTCACCGAGCGTTCGTTGCCTGCGAAAGGCGTGCTGAGCTATGCTCCTTGGCATCCGAAGGCTCGCCTGGCCTGCGTTTCACCGCTGCTGACGCGGTGCGCCAAGTCGGCGGTACTCAGGTGCCCGCACGCTGTTCGGGCGCCGGCGCCGGTCGTTCGTGGGCGCCTTCGCGGGAGGGTTAATGAGCGGGAACATGATCGACAGCATCGACTCCGTCCTGCAGGAGAACCGGCAGTTCCGGCCCAGCAGGGCTTTCGCGCAGCAGGCCAACCTAAGCGACGCGGCCGAGTACGAGAGGCTGTACCGCCGGTCGCTTGACGACCCGGAAGGTTTCTGGGGCGAGGCCGCCGGGGGCTTCCACTGGTTCGAGAAGTGGAGCAAGGTGCTCCAGTGGGACGAGCCTCACGCGCAGTGGTTCGTGGGCGGCAAGACCAACCTGGCGTACAACTGCCTCGACCTGCAGGTTGAGAGGGGCCTGGGCAACAAGGTGGCGTTCTTCTGGGAGGGCGAGCCTGGCGACAAGCGGGTGCTCACGTACTCCGATCTGCTCATCGAAGTGAGCCGCTTCGCCAACGTGCTGAAGGGTAAGGGCATCCGCACCGGCGACGTGGTGGCTATCTACCTGCCCATGATCCCAGAGGCCATCATCGCCATGCTGGCGTGCGCCCGTATCGGCGCCACGCACTCCGTGGTGTTCGGCGGCTTCTCGTCGCACGCGCTGTCGGACCGCATCAACGACGCCAGTGCAAAGCTGGTAGTAACGGCGGACGGCGGTTACCGGCGCGGCAGCGTTCTGCCCCTCAAGCCAGCGGTCGACGAGGCGCTAGAGAGCTGCCCCAGCGTGGAAGACGTGATCGTTGTGCGGCGCGCCGACAACGTTATCGACATGGAGGCCGGCCGCGACGAGTGGTACCACGAGCTGATCGGCAGCGCGTCCGACGAGTGCGACGCCGTGCCGGTGGATTCCGAGCATCCGGCGTACATCCTCTACACTTCGGGCTCCACGGGCACTCCCAAGGGCGTGGTGCACAGCACGGGCGGTTACATGGTGCACACGGGGCTGACCGCCAAGTACACGTTCGACCTGAAGCCCAACGACATCTATTGGTGCACCGCCGATATCGGCTGGGTGACCGGTCACAGTTACGTGGTGTACGGGCTCATGTCGAACGGCGCCACGCAGGTCATGTACGAGGGCGTGCCGTTCTACCCGGGTCCGGACCGGTTCTGGGAGATGATCGAGCGCTACCGGGTGAGCATCTTCTACACGGCACCCACCGCCATCAGGGCGTTCATCAAGATGGGCGCGGAGCACCCGGAGAAGCACGACCTCTCCAGCCTGCGCCTCATAGGCACGGTGGGCGAGCCCATCAACCCCGAGGTGTGGATGTGGTACCGCCGCGTCATCGGCGGTGACCGCTGCCCAGTCATCGATACCTGGTGGCAAACTGAAACGGGCGCCATCATGATCAGCACCATCCCCGGCGTGCACGCCGCCAAGCCGGGCTCGGCGGGCATGCCGCTGTTCGGTATCGACGCCGCCGTGGTCGACGCCGACGGCAACGAGGCGCCCGCTAACCAGGGCGGTTACCTCATCGTGCGCAAGCCGTGGCCGGGCATGCTGCGCACCGTGTACGGCGACGACGACCGTTACCGCAACCAGTACTGGAACGAGGTGCCCGGCGTGTACTTCTCCGGCGACGGCGCTCGCGTCGACGAGGACGGCTACTTCTGGGTCATGGGCCGCGTGGACGACGTGGTGAACGTGTCCGGTCACCGGCTCGGCACCATGGAGGTGGAGTCCGCCATCGTGTCGCACGAGGCTGTGGCCGAGGCCGCCGTGGTCGGTCGCCCCGACGAGCTCAAGGGGCAGGGCATCGTTGCGTTCGTGACCCTGGAGCAGGGCTACGAGCCCACGGAGGCGCTGCGACAGGAGCTGCGCACGCACGTGGCGAACGAGATAGGCGCCATCGCGCGCCCCGACGAGGTGCGCTTCGCCGACGCGCTGCCCAAGACGCGTTCGGGCAAGATCATGCGCCGCCTCTTGCGCAGCGTGGCCGCCGGTCAGGAGCTGATAGGCGACACCAGCACCCTCGAGGACCGCGGGGTGGTGGAGCAGCTGCAGCAGGGCGGTTGAGCGGCGGTCTAACTCACGGGCTGACGGGGTCGAACACGAGTACGCGGTCGTTGCTGCTGTCGGCTACGAAAAGCTGGTTCTCGTACGCGAACACTCCGTCGGCGTAGGCGAAACCGGCCGCGTTCACGCTCGGCTGGCCAGCGTTCCTTTCGGTCGTGTCGAAATCCGGTTGACCAAGCACCTGATCGGCGGGCTGACCGCTCGCCTCTGGAACCGAGTCCCAGATCAGCACGCGGCGGTTACTGGAGTCGGCTACGAAGAGCTGGTTGCCGTTCGAGTGCACGTAGTAGGGGAAGTTCAGGCCAAGGCGCCCGATCCCGGGTGAGTCCGATGTGAAGCCTGCCTGGCCCAGCACTGCGTCGGCAGCGGCGAAGTCGGTGGTGGGAACCTGGTTCCAGATGAGGACCCGGTTATTGCTAGCGTCGGCCACCACAAGTCTCTCGCCGTCGCTCCAAACATCGCTGGGGTAGTTCAGTACCCGGTTGCTGGGCGCAGCGTCGGAGATGCCGTCCTGGTCGGCATCGTTGGACTGGCATGTGTCGAAGGCGCCTTGGCCAAGCACGACGTCAGGTTCCACGCCGGAGTCAGTGGGTACCGAGTTCCAAATCAGCACGCGGTTGTTGCCGCTGTCGGCGACGATGAGCTTGCCCGCCGCGTAGCTAACCCCGTCCGGGTAGTTGAGGCCCGTTCTACTGCATGCAGACATGGCAGAGTCTAGGTCGGGCTGGCCGATGGCGAACGTGGCGGCCGCTCCGCTGGCCGTCGGCGCAGCGCTGTACACCAGCACGCGGTGATTATCGTAGTCGGCCACGAACAACCGCTGGCCGTCGGTAGCGATAGTGCCTGGCCCAGCCATGGTTGTGGCGGAGACAGCGGACGCTGTGTCGGTGAAATCCGCCTTGCCCAGAACGAAGTCGGCAGAGGCGTCACTGGCGGTGGGCACTTGGTCGTAGCCCATCACCCGACCGGCTCCGTAGGCGGCAATGTAGAGCGTGCCATTAACGATGGCCCCGCGCCCGTACACGTCCCCGAGGCGCTTGTCGGCCGCCGTCTCAGTTACGCTCACCAGGTCCGGTTGGCCGATGGCGAAGCTGGCGGCTTGACCGTCTACAAACGTTAGGAACGGGTACACGACGCTCGCTGTGGCCGTGGCAGGCGCGGCCTGGCCGGGGTTCTGCACGCTGACGGTGAGGGTGTTGGTGTTGTCCTGGAGGGTGGCCGGGAACGTGACGGTGGTGCCTACGCGGGTAGCCGTGGCGTCTACGCCGTTCACTTGCGCGGTGATC